>AMFJ01002915.1_pt1 | contig 22587 bp, 21 predicted proteins | sample 427208 | NCBI WGS metagenome assembly AMFJ01 (sample SAMN02954298, study PRJNA114691) | groundwater metagenome | biome: aquatic; feature: subsurface aquifer; material: sediment; isolation source: subsurface aquifer sediment | place: USA: Rifle, CO | collected 2008-08 | reverse complement strand
CGCGAGTCGAGGCGAGTCCATTATTTGTATTTCTAATTTCACTAGCAATAAACTCAGCTTCGTCTCTTTCATCGGCCGCTTCAAACGAGGTCACCAAGTGTCCCTCTTCTTTTTCTGTCCAAAGATTTTTGTCTTTGCGATTGATGTTCTTTGAAATCACACCATACGCCGCATCCAGAATCACCTGACTTGAACGATAATTTTGTTCCAAATGAATCACCTTAGCTTCGGCATAGTCTTTTTCAAAATTCAAAATGTTCTTGATATCAGCTCCGCGAAACTTATAAATACTTTGCCAGTCATCTCCCACCACGCAAAGATTGCGATGCTTGCTGGCCAAAAAATTAATCAGCAAATATTGTGCGCGGTTGGTGTCCTGATACTCATCCACCATGATGTATTGAAATTGATTCTGATATTTTTCCAACACTTTTGGAAAATTTTTGAAAAGTGAAACGGTGAACATGATGATGTCATCGAAATCAAGTCCGTTATTTTCCTTCAGGCGTGTTTGATATAGTTTGTAGCATTTTGCCACCACTTCCTCATAATATCCATGTGACTGCAATTCGAATTGCTCGGGAGTCATCAATTCATTCTTGGCTTTGCTAATCGCAGCCAAAATCGCGCGAGGAGCAAATTGTTGAGGATCAATCTCCAATTCCTTCAAAATTCGCTTGATCAAAATTTGCTGATCCTGATCATCCACAATATGAAATGTTTTGGCATATCCCAAGACTTCAATCTCGCTTCGAAGAATTTTGGAGCATATTGCATGGAAAGTTCCCACTGTTGGCAGGTCAGCATTGCCATACAAGCTGTATTTGTAACCTGCATCGGCTGTTGGATGAAGAATCTTCATGATCCTCTCTCTCATTTCTCCTGCTGCCTTATTGGTGAAAGTCACAGCCAAAATATTTCTAGCTGGAACCATGTAATGTTTGATCAAATATGCCACGCGGTGCGTCAATGTCTTTGTTTTTCCTGATCCTGCTCCAGCAATCAAAAGCATCGGCCCCTTGGCCGTGATAACCGCCTCTCTTTGTTGATCATTAAGTCCTTCTAAAATATCCATAAAAGTTTTCTTCATTATCACTCCCTCTCCTTCCGGGAGAGGGCTGGGGTGAGGGTGAATTTATTTTTTATTGTCATTCCGGCCCCTGAGCCGGAATCTAGTATTATTTTTCAGCTAACCCATTGTACCATAACAACATCAAAAAAACAGTGATATTCAATACCGCTATTTTTTCTTATTTCCATTGCAAGTAGCTATAAAATCTCAACCAGTTTCTTCCAATCCTCAACTCCCAGCTCTTGCGCTCGGGTGTTGGCGGCAAATCCAATTGAAAAAAGTGCATCTTCAATATGCTTTTTATCAAGTTGCAAGCTGTTGGCAAGGTTATTGATCAAGGTTTTTCTTTTGGCGGAAAATCCCGATTTCACGACTCGGAAGAATTTTTTTGTTTCTTCAGCACTTGGCTGCTCGTCTTTGATGTTTCTTGAAATGTGAATGATTGCGCTGTCCACTTTTGGCATCGGCTCAAATGATTCTTTGAAAACTGTGAAAAGAAAAAGTGCTCTCGCATAATATTGAACGCTCACAGCCAAGATGCTCATCTCGCCAGGTTTGGCACAAATTCTCTCAGCAACTTCTTTTTGAACCATGAACATAACTTCGGTTGGCGGAATTTTTGTCTCCAAGAACAAACGAATGATTGGCGCCGTGATGTAATATGGGATGTTGGCAACCACCTTGTAACTCGTTGCATTGTTATCTTTGAGTTGCTTCTCCATCAATGCTGGCAGATTCAATTTCAAAATATCATCATGGATAATTTCAACATTCTTATCTCCCACGAATTTGGTATGCAATGGCTCAATCAATCTGTCATCCAGTTCAATCGCAATGACCTTCTTGCACACGCCAGCCAAAAGCTCGGTCAATGCCCCCTGCCCTGGACCAACTTCAACCACCACATCATCCGAAGACAAATTTGCAGACTTAATAATCCGGCCCAACACCTCAGCATCCTTCAAGAAATTTTGACCCAATGACTTTTTAGCTTTCAACATATTTTTTATAATTTTCAGATAAATATCCTTACTGTTTTATAATTAGTTCGTTATCACTTCCATTTTCACATTCACCACCCCAGCGCCAACGGAGGCAATCTTGGCAAACGCAACTTTATCAAGATCAATGATGCGTCCATTTCCAAATGGTCCACGGTCATTGATTTTCACAATCACTGATTTACCATTTTCCGTGTTTGTCACTCTAACATAACTTCCCATTGGAAGCCAGGGATTGGCTGCAGCCATGGTTCCTGTCCAAGCATACCAACTGGCAACTCCAGTGTGAACTTTGCCAACTTTCACCATTGTCCCTTGCGTCACAATTTCATCCACAGGATCTTTTGTAATGTTGCTTTCCAAAATTTTTCTTGAAATTTCCTTTCCGTCATTGAAAACCACTTTGTATTTCACTTCCTTAATGCCAACTTCTCCTTTTTGGGTCACTTTTTTCACTCTCCATCCAAGCTTATCATCCTCATTTGAAACTATCTTGAAGTCAATATCGACATTTTTTATTTCTTCTTTTATCAAGACATGCGTAACTGTGACCAGCGTTCCGTCTTTCACCAAAGACTCTCTGTCGGGAACTGTGATATCATCCTGATCCAATTCTATCTTTTTATCCTCCCAAATGGCCTCTTGGATTGTTTTTTGCAAAGTAAAAATGTCACTTGTCTTTCCTCCCTCTTTTACTGTAATTTTTTTTGCCCTATGAATGATGATTTTTGAACCTGAAAAAATCTTTTCGTTCTTGTCAGGAAAAACAACATCCTTATCCCTTAAGTTAATTTTTTTTTCATTCAAAAATTCCTGCACTGTTTGAGCATTCGTCAAAGACTCAAAAAGCATTCCTTCATCCTGAAAAGAAATTCTTTTTTCAGCTTTTCCAAAATCAAGGTTCTGAGCTTGAACTTTCTGAGCAGAAAAACTTGCACAGAAAAAAAATACTGCAAGCAAATACAGAAATTTTTGGGATTTTTTGTTTTTTTGAAAAAATTTTTTCATCAACAGATTCTTTATTTATATTTTTTACGAACTTGTTTTCTCTTGAGACAATTTAATAACATCCAAAAAATAAATTTGAGCAGAATAAATTTTTTAAAAATACTTTCCTTGCTTAAGTAAGACCTTATTTTCCCTAAAATTTTCCATTGATTGTGCCCCGTGAGATGAAAATTTTAGTTAGAAAATAAGGAGCGTCGAGGAGGATTTTTCAAAAAATTTAATTCTGTGAGAATTTATCTTCATTGCCTCCTACTCAGTTTTAAACCTATATTGGATCGCTTCTGCAATATGCATCTGATCTATCTTTTCACTATTTGCCAAATCAGCAATCGTTCGCGCAATCTTAATTATTCGGTGATATCCTCTAGCGCTGAGTTTCAATGAGCTAACAGCACTCCGCAAAAGATCCTGACATTCCTCATCGAGATGACAAAATGTTTTGATCTGATCGGATGACATTTCACTATTTGAAATGATCGGCAAATCCGCAAATCTCTTTTGTTGAATCTCTCTTGCTCCCTCAACCCTGTTTCTGATTTGCTCACTTGATTCTTCTTTGCCATCTGATTGCAACTTTTCAAAACTGAGTCGTGGAACTTCGATGTGCAAATCAATTCTGTCCATGATTGGTCCTGAAATTTTTTGTTGGTATCTGATGATTTGAGAAGGCGTGCAAGTGCAAGTTCTTTCTTGATCAGTTGCCATTCCACAAAAGCATGGGTTCATCGCTGCCACCAAAATGAAACGAGCCGGAAAATGAAGCGAGCCCTTTGCCCTTGAGATTGTTATCATACCATCCTCAAGTGGCTGGCGCAAATTCTCCAGAACACTTTTTGGAAATTCTGCAAACTCATCCAAAAACAAAACCCCTCGATGCGCCAAGCTGATTTCCCCAGGTTTTGGATATGTCCCACCACCAATCAAAGACACGCTGCTCGCGCTGTGATGTGGCGATCGATATGGCCTAATTGTCACCAAAGATTGACCTTTGTGCAATTTTCCAGCCACTGAAAATATTTTGGTAATCTCCAAGGATTCGTTGAGCGTTAATTTGGGCAAAATTGTTGGCATGGCTTTGGCAAGTAATGTTTTTCCTGATCCTGGAGGACCATTAAGAATGACATTGTGCCCGCCAGCTGCTGCAATCTCGAGAGCTCTTTTGGCATGTTGCTGACCTTGAATGTGTGCCATGTCATTAATATGCTGAGCTGAAAGAAAAAGTTCTTCACCTTCAATACTCGGGAAATATGCAATGTGCTTATTTCCAGAAAAGTGATCCGCCAGTGCATACAAAGTGTCCACTGGCACAATATTAATCCCTTTCACCACGCTAGCTTCAGCTGCATTTTCAGCAGGAACATACAATTCTCTAAAACCTTTTTCTTTGGCCAAGAGTGCAATTGGCAAAATTCCTTGAATTGAACGGACTCGACCATCCAAAGAAAGTTCACCAACAACCATTTTTCCATTGAAATCAAGTTGCAACTGTTTTGTGGCCAGCAAAATTCCAATTGCAACCGGCAAATCATAAATCGGACTTGCTTTTGGCAAATCCGCAGGAGCAAGATTAACAGTAATCCTTCCGCATTGATGCGGAGGTTTAAAACCAGAATTTTTGATTGCGCTGCTCACGCGATCACGGGATTCCTTGATTGAAGTGTCTGCCAAGCCGACAATATTGAAAGCATGAAGACCCGCGCCCAAGACATCAACCTCAACCTCAACAACCTCCCCGTCAAGTCCAATGGTTGCCGCCGAAAATATCTTTGAAGACATAGGATTACAAATTTCTAGTTTCTAAAAAATTTCTATTCAAAGCAAACTAAGCTGCCATTTCTTCATTATTCTTCTCATGATTATCTGCGGATCTTTCTTTAGGTGCATTTTTTCTTTCCAATAATGTCAAATAATAGATCACCGCTACTGTTAGGGATTCTATTGGAAAAAAATCAATTCCCGGTATTGAATCGGCAATTCCACCACCAATCAACACTAAACCTTTTTTAATAAGAGAACTTGCCATTCCTCTCTTACTGTTAGAGTTAACCAATAACAACATCATAAAAATAAAGATCGAGCAGAGAATCGAAAAAAGCACCGCCAAGATAATTGTTGGTCCCGCTATAAAATCCAATAAATCTTTCAGGAGAGCACCGCCAAAAGCCGCGACGAAAGGCATGTCAGCCATTAGATTTATCTGTTTTCCAAGAGACAGTGCGTCCTTGGCAAGTGAAAGCGCCGCCACAGGTGATCCAGCTGCAGCACCGGCAACATTTTTTGCTGTTTTTGCAATATCTTTTACTGATTCTATTTCACTCTTGATGCCACCTCCAGAACTATTTTTTCGTGCCTCCTCAAGCCTTTCTGCATGATTATCAGTTGATCCATTTTTCGGCACATTAAATTGCCCAGGGCTTTGCAATTGATTAGCTCCGGAAAGCTTTTCATTGCCCTGGCTTCTCGCCTCACCTGACTCATATGAATACTTCCTGGCAGTATTTTCTCCAGCCATACAATCAAAAACAATATTCAACAGACAGTATTCAAAAGAATTTTAAACTTGATTGAAAATCAAGATTTTTGAAAATTGAAAATTGAAAATTGAAAATTAACGCACTATTCCCCTTCTTCTTCATCAAATTCTTTCTTGGCTTGCTCAATTTCCATGAGTTGGCGTGGATCAGATGTGATGATCTGATCTTCAGCATAAGAAGCAATAACCTTGATTGCGACATGCTTCGCGCCCGCAAATAAAACACCTTCTCCCACATTACTTTCCAACAGTAAGAACTTCTCTTGCTCTGTAAGATAGAATGTGTCTGAAATTGTGTCGATTGCAGCTGGAGATTGCCTGAGTAAAAGTTGCAAAGATGAATTGGTTACAATTGGTTTTCCATAACGAGAACTCATGAAATCAGCAATATCTTGTGTTATTGTTGTTAGTCCTGTGTAATATTTTCGACACCTCTTGGCAATTCCAAAAAGAAACGAGGCTGCGTCTTCATTTTGCATCATCACCCAAGCCTCATCAACAACAATGATTCTCTTCTTGATTGTTGATCGCATTTCATTCCAGATGAATTGCAAAATTGTATACATCGCAATCGGACGAAGCTGTTCCTCCAAATCACGAATATTGAAAACTACCAACTGGTTATTGATTTGAACATTAGTTGGATGATTCAAAACTCCAGCGAAAATACCTTCCGTGTATTTCTCAAGTCTTCTGGCAACTGATTCTCCTCCTTCTGAATTCCTAATCACACTATACAAATCAGACATTGTTGGAAAAGAATTTGAATTAAATGTTTTAAAATTACTATCCGCAGTTATGTCTCTCATGGCATATGTTTCGCGAATTGCAATATCCAAAATGGAATCTTCTTCTGGCGTCACTGCCCCAAGCATAATATGCAAAAGTCCGATCAAACTTGCAATATTGCTTCGAAGCACATCCTCGGGATCCTCATCTTCACCTATCGCAGGGAGATCAAACGGATTCAAATGATATGAAGAATTTAATGAAAGTTTGATAAAAGTTCCACCTACAGTCTCGCAAAGATATTTGTATTCATTTTCAGGGTCAATCACAATGACATTTGTTCCAATCATCAAGGAGCGGAAGATTTCCAATTTCACAGTATAACTTTTTCCTCCTCCAGATTTTGAAAACACCACCATGTTGGCATTCTCCATTTTGAAGCGATCAAACAAAATCAAACTGTTATTGTGCCTGTTAATTCCATACAAAATTCCTTCATTGGATGAAAGATCCGATGAAACAAAAGGGAAGGTTGTAGAAAGTGGAGATGTGTTCAAATTGTTTGCAACATCCAATTCATCGTTGCCCAGCGGAAGTGTGGATGAAAATCCTTGTTCAACTTTCAAAACCGCCGGCTTGAGGTATACGAGCTGAGCTTCCAAAATTGATTCAATTTGTTGATGAGCCTTTTCAACTTCCTCCATGCTTGCGCCATACAATGTCATGTACAAGCCAAAACGAAAAAACTTTTCCGTTCCTTGTTGCAATTTGTCTCGAAGATCCTCAATATCCTGCAGAGCCGTTTCCAAAATTGGATCACGAATTTTTCCGCCCTGCTCTTCAATATGAATCTGAGATTGAACTTGCGTGGAACTTTTTCGAAGGGTCTTCAAAATCTCAGCCGTATCAATCGGATGAATAAACATGGCCGTATCCATCGAAAAATCAATATTGATTATCGGGGAAAACCAATTAGTGTGCAAATATCGAGGATAGGCAACCACAAAAAGTGTTCGCGCATATGTTTCACCGATCTGCAAACTATTAGAATTAATCTTCATGGCAGATGGCGCAATCAAATCTTTGATTGTTGCGACTCCTCGTTGATACAACGCCTCGCTTTGCAAAATCGAATCAGTCGATGCCGCAGAATTTTGTTTTTTGTTTTTGAATATATCCAACATATTTTTTATCTTAATTCAACCTTATCAATATCTTTTATTATGGTATTATTGTGCATCGATGGATTATATGAGTTGTAAAGCAATTCTATCAGTTCTTCAGTTTTAAGAGGTGTTACTTTAATACCCGTTCCTGAAAGTCCGGCCGCAACATGATCGAGCCTTTGCCAAAGCTGATTCTTGTATGTGTCAAAAAGCTCCCGCCTTTTCGCAACCGCCATCTGAGAATTTGTTGAGCCAAACAAGCGATCAAGCAAACCACTCTTGGTGCTTTCGACAGGATAAAAAGGCACAACAACATAAAAGAATTTTGACATAATATTGGAAACCTCCGCCAAATTCTTAATGAAGTTACTATACTCAGAAAGTTGCATCGCAAGAAGATCATTGGTAAGCTCGCTTTCTTTTTTCTTTAAATATCCCAGGTATGGATTTATATTTAATTTTCTTGAACTTATGACAATCTCCATTGGAAAATCAAGTGAATTCAGGAAATTCTGATATTGACTAATGATTGAATCTTGCTCTTCTGTCGCCTTGAGATCAAAATTGATCGAGCTTACCAATAAAACAGCTCGGAGTGATCCGTTTTTCAAAATAATAACTCCGTCTCGAACCTCCTCAACATCAACATATTTTTGAGTACTGAGCCCCCCTCCATTTCCATTTGTCAGATTATTTGAATGCAATGATTCCATTTTTTTGTTTACCCTGATAAATTCCGCAAAAAGCGAACCATTCAACAGGTGTTATTTCTTAGGCGCTTTTTTTAATAACATCTCCAGATCACTATTGGAATTTTGCCCCTCACTATCCAAGAGTCTGGCCAGATTTCGAAGTGATTCCTGTGTGATGTGCTTATCTGGAACAACAACTGTTTGTGCTTGTATTTTTTGAGCAACATCAGTCACTTTTTGTGGTGTTCTTTTCCACACATAAATTTTTGGCCTAAAATAATACAGGATCCCAAAAACAACAAAACTTCCCAACGGTTGACCATATGGCTTGAAGAATGCAAAAGACAAAAACACAACAGCAACAGGAAAGCCAATAATACAAAACATTACAAAAGAAAGCGTATTCCAAAGAATCAAAAGCAATATGGAGCCACCAATAAGCCAGCCGAGTTGCTTGGCTGTTATTGGTCCGACAATTTTATCTTCAACATCAATATATTGAGGAACATTGATCAACATTTTTGTTTTTGTTTATTGTTTAGTGAAGCGAGAGAAATGAAATAGCAATTTCATTTCCGAGCGAACGACAACATCAAAAAGTTCCGAAACCTTTCATATTTAAATAAAAAATTGTGCAATTTGTTTAACCAAGACCATCGATCCCATCGCTAAGGCAACACCTATTAATGAATATTTTACAATATCCTTACCCTTATCAATTCTATCCTCATCTCCAGCTGAGGTCAGATACATTGATGCGCCAAGAACAAGCATTATGAGTGCAAGCACACCCATCACTCCAAGAAGGAAGTTGAGCACATTAAGGCCTATTTGAGACAGTGTTAATGCATCTATTGCGGCTCCATCACCCCAACCTATAATATTAGCGAGCTCTTTCAAAAGTGAAGGCGCTGCAAAAGCAAGCGCGAAACCGACCAGTGCCATCGTTATGGCAGCCTTACCTTTTTCAAGCATTCCTGAGTCTCCTGCTGAAGTCAAGATCATGACCGCTCCAATAGTAATAAAAACCAAAGCCAAAATAACAATTATTTTTTGAATTGCTGACATTATGCCACCAAGAAAATCTTCCACGGTATTGAATTGAAGTGGATTTGTGAAACTTACTGAAGCACTGGAATCTGTTGTACTAGTTGTACTAGCTGTACCAGTTGTGCTAGTTGTGCCAGTTGTGTCAATTCTTCCATCCGCATCCGCATCAGTGCCTGAAACAATTTTTGAAGCACATGTTGGATCTACGCATTGCAATCGTCTGGCTCCACCCGTTGTCGATGCACTAGAACATCTAGTACATGTTGCGCTGTCCGCACTAAGACAACATTGACTAGTATCCGTACACCTAGTGCCAGTAGAATTAGGAATACCACCTGCCTCATCAGTCCCAGAAATTGATCCGTCAATCGAATATCGCGTAAAGTCCTTACAATAATTCATGCACCCCGAATGATCACTTATACTGGCATTATAATCCTGATAAAAGCTAGGTGTTACACAATAACACCAACAACCAGCTTTTGCTGCATAACTATCTTGATTATAATTCAAGAATATTACAGAAAAGATAAAGATTAAAAAAGATTTTAACAAAATATTTCTCATTTTCATATTTATTTCTATATTTTAAAAAAATTAATCAACTTTATTCACCTCCGCGATCCTTGGCTGCGCAGTCAAATTCTCCCCAACTTGTTATATTCATACCAAAAGTTGGTTTGCCAGTTGTCGCATCCTTCCTTGAACCAATATAAGTAATCGTAGTATTTATAATTAGCCAACCAGCAAAAATAACCACAAATCCAATCGCTGCATTTTTCATTGTGCTTTTTGCTTGGTCAATAAGACCACTGTCTCCAGCGGAAACAATATACATGACCCCTCCAATTGTCACAGCAAGAAGCGCAACACCTATAGATATCTTCATCAAATATTGAATTACGGTATTCATTCCGGAAATTAAATCACAAAGCGTGCACATCTCCCTTCCTGTTCCGCAGGTGATAATTGCGGCTTTGGCAGAAAATGGCACAACAAAAAGCATAACGCCAAGCATCATACCTACGAAGACTGTCTTTATTTTTTTCATATTTGTATTATAAAGAATTTTTTTACCTGTTCAGCAAAATATCACAACCCCCTATCTCTTGTTTCTTGATCCTGATAAATAATTTATTTTATTTCCAGCCAAGGTCAATCCTTCGCGCAATGTTGAATCACTTCTGTTCGTTGATTCGATAAGCTCAATCAAGATCTTCTCTGTTTCTTGAGGATCAACCTGGTACCAATGTTTTGCAATGAGATTTCCTCTCACAAATGGTGCGAGATCCACATCTGTTTTCTGAGCTTCAATAATATCCCTTCTTGCTGCAGGCTGTTTTGTTTTTGTAAGATAAGTGATCGCTGGATCGAAATTTATTGGAAATTCCTTGCTATTTTTTGTGATGGCATTAAACAAGGTCACATTCCCAGAATTTTTCAAAGCAAGAAATCTCAAAAATTGCCAAGCCTCGTGAATTCTCATCTCGTTGGTGACACTGACGGTTGTTTTTCCTGTTGCTGATGCGCTAGTAATTTTATTTTTTGCAACAGCGTAAGCCCAATAATTTGCTATATTAACTGGATTATCTGGATAAACTTGAGGCACATTAGCCGTTCCAAAATTAAGCTTGGGGTTTAGTTTCTTTATTTCATTTGCTTGCCACGAATACCCAAATATCATAGCTACGGATCCTTCCACGAAAGCATCTGCCGAATAATGTTGTCTCGCATTCCAAGTATACAAAGGGTTCGAAAGAATGGATGATGAATTTAATTTCGAAAAATTAGTATAGAAACCCAATGCTTTCTCTCCAGCAGGAATAATCTTGCCATCCCCGCCCATGACACCCTCTTCCAGCTTCACAGAAGTGCCCTTCTTTATTGGAAGATTTACTCCATTTTGAAACATCAAAAGACTCAGCAGATCAGCAGCTTTTTTCACATTTGTTGCTGTCCCAATTGCCGCACCTGAAATTTTGAAAGTTCCATCTGGATTTATCTTTGTCAATTTTTGAACATCCATTTCAAATTCGTCCCATTTTTGAGGCGGTGCCGTTATCCCAGCGGCATTGAACAAATCCTTATTGTAATAAAGAGCCATGGAGTCAACACTCAATGGAACTGCATATGCTTTTCCGTCAATCAAAAAATCACTTGCGACAACATCTGGAAAACTGCTTTTCATTTCTTGTTCTGCCAAGAGTGGTTCAGGAGAAGGTTCCACTTTGTTCTCAAAAGCTGGCAACCACCCATTGTTAATAAGAAATATATCTGGTCCTTGACCCGACGCAAGTGCATCAATAAGTTCCTGCTGATAAGAGTTCTCGGCAAATTTTCTGAATTTTATTTCTCCAACATAAGGGTTTATAAGTTTATATTGTTTTATGATTTCAGTATAAGCAGATGAATCATCAAATGTTCCCCAGATCTCAAGATTTACTTTGTATGTACTATTAGTAGCCTCCCCACAGCCAGAAAAAAAGGGGACAACTACAATAGCAAACAAAAGCACTGCGATTCTTTGTTTCGATCTGATATATTTATTTATTTTTTTCAAAAAATTCATACTTTTTTTATTTTATCCATTGCTTATCTTGTAAACAAAATGATACCGACTTCGAATCTTATCTTAAACCTTCCAAAGAACCCTCAACATCAGCTTTTGCTTGCTATAACAGCATAATGAAAGTCTCCAGCATCAATATCCCGATCTGTGACAAATTTTTGATCGCTCAAGATCCTCTCAAGGTCAGATTTGGCAATTCTGATTTCTGCAGCTGGTCCGATCAATGACTCTTTCTTATTCCATTCAACTATCAAAATTTTTCCACCATCTTTAAGGATACGATGAGCTTCCTCAATGATAACATTTTTATCACTATTTTGAAATAAGATATCTTTCATTACAACCCAACTAGCAGACATTGATTCTAATTTGGAGCCTCCTTTTTTTTCCAAATTAGCTCTCTTTGTTGTTATATTAACAATTCCAAGATTTTTTGCCTTGCCCTCAACAGCTTCCAAAGCTTGTGGCAAAATATCCAAAGAAAAAACTTTTCCGTCTTCACCAACAGCTTGAGCAAGTGGAATGGAAAAATATCCAGGTCCACAACCAAAATCAACGACAACACTTCCTTTTTCTATTCCGGCTAACTCAATGATTTTCTCAGGATCGAGAAACTTTCCAGCTGCATTTTTATTTTCTTCCATAGGATATTTTTGTTCTTAATGAATATACTTAGTTTACAACAAAAACTAGAAATGACAAAATGGAAAATATGGAGAGGTGACTGAGTGGTTGAAAGTACCACTCTCGAAAAGTGGCATGCCAGAAATGGCATCGGGAGTTCGAATCTCCCCCTCTCCGCACAATAATTTTTCTTGAGCTAAATAAGGCTTCTTTTTTGAGCTAATTTTTCTTTACATAGGGCATAATAAGTGCTACGCTTTCAATTGTATCGGTCTAATAAACTCGTCTCATGGAAGCATTATCCCAATTTTCAATTTATTTTTCCCTGGCTGGACTATTTCTGGCTATCTTGAGCCTTGTTTTTGGATTTTTAATTTGGTTAAAAGTCAAAAAGACTCAAGCAAATCTTGAAATCCTCTTTTCAGGCAAAAAAGCCATCGATCTTGAATCAGTAATTCTGGCCCATACCAACGAAATTTTAACTATAGATAAGGAAATTCAAGAACTTTTTGAAATTTCAAACAAAATTCACAATTTGACTCAAAAATCGATTCACAAGGTTGGAATCATCCGATTCAACCCATTCAAGGACATTGGTGGTGATCAAAGCTTTGCTTTGGCACTGCTTGATGGGAAAGATTCAGGCATAACAATATCGTCACTTCACACTCGTGAAGGCACCCGCATTTACTCCAAGCCAATCATCAAAGGTTCATCTGAGAAATATACCCTCACTGAAGAGGAAAAAACTGCAATCAAGAATGCCACAACAATTAAGCCCACCAAGATTTAATCTTTCAAACAAGCCATTTTTAACATAATTCATAAACATATCAACTTATAATGACCGAAGAAATAAAGAAAATCGTCAAAGTGCCAACCAGTATTACAGTGAAAAAATTCAGTGAACTTTTGGGCTTGCCTGTGTCTCAGGTCATCACTGAGCTTCTCAAAAACAGCATCCTGGCGACCATCAATGAAGAAATTGACTTTGATACAGCCACAATTATTGCCCAGGATCTTGGATTCGAGACTGAAGCTGATTTGGTGGTTGCCGACAGCGAAACCATCACGGTTGAAAAATTAATTGAAATTTGCAAAAAAGAGAAAGAATCTGGCAAAAACTTGCACCCAAGACCGCCAGTTGTGACCATTCTTGGTCATGTTGATCATGGAAAAACAACTTTGCTCGACACAATCCGCAAAGCCAGTGTGGCTGCCAAAGAAGCCGGGGGAATCACTCAGCACATAAGCGCCTATCAAGTGAAAAAGAAAGGTCAACTTATCACCTTTATCGACACTCCTGGACATGAAGCCTTTTCCGGAATGCGCGAACGAGGAGTTTCAATTGCCGACATTGCAGTGCTTGTGGTTGCGGCTGATGATGGAGTCAGACCTCAAACCAAAGAGGTTATCGAGTATCTAAAAGAAAAAAAGATTCCAACAGTGGTTGCAATCAACAAAATTGATAAACAAGATGCAAATCCACAACGAGTGAAACAAGAATTGGCCGACAATGGGATCATCATTGAACAATGGGGTGGAGATGTTATGGCCGCAGAAGTCAGCGCCAAACAAAATATCGGGATTGAAGACTTGCTTGAAAACATCTTGCTCGTGGCTGAAGTTGAAGACTTCAAGGCTGATGATAAGCGAGATGGATTTGCAATCGTGCTTGAATCCAATCTTGACCCACAAAAAGGACCAGTTGCGACTGTTCTGGTAAAAACTGGAACACTGAAAGTTGGACAAGATGTGACTGCTGGAACAGTATACGGAAGAATTCGAAAGATTGAAGACTTCACCGGAAGAAACCTGACCAGCGTTGGACCATCAACTCCAGTAACAATCATGGGGCTCAATGGAACACCAAACACAAATGATGTGCTTCAGGTTGTGAGCGGAAAATCAATCGCCAGACTCAAATCAAAAGAATTTTCCGGAGGCTTGATCGAAAGAAAAGAAAAAGTGACTTCTCAAAAATTGATGAGGATCATGGAAGAAGACAAGATTCAAAAACTCAATTTGATTCTCAAGGCTGATGTGCAAGGATCACTTGAAGCAATCGAACAAATTCTTTCAACCATCAAAACTGACGAGGTTATCATCAACATCATTGATAGTGAAGTTGGAAACATTACCGAGTCTGACATCAAAACTGGAGCACCGTCACAAGCAATCGTGCTTGGCTTCAATGTTGAAGTGACAACGGTTGCCAAAAGACTTGCTGAAACAAATGATGTCAACATAAAAACTTTCAAAATCATCTATGAATTGGTTGAGGAAGTGAAAAAAATGGTAATTGACATGCTTCCACCTGAAATTGTTCGCACTGATCTTGGGATGGTAAATGTGTTGGCAATTTTCAAAACTGGAAAGCGCGACATGATTGTAGGCGGAAGAGTCACCGATGGAAAAATCACCAAGGGAGCGTTGATTGAAATTCGCAGAGATGGAGAAATTGTCGGCAAAGGAAAACTTGAACAGCTTCAACAAGACAAGAAAGTCACCGCTGAGGTTGGAAAAGGAAATGAATGCGGAATCGTTTTTGAAGGTGACACCAAAATCAAGGAAGGCGACACGCTGATTGCCTTCACTGAAGAAGAAAAGAAAAGAACCCTATAACAGCTAAAAGGCAAAAGTCAATCAAGTCACAAGCATCTCAAATAAGCTTATTTATTTCTGACTGCTTTACAGACTTTGGACTTTATAGACTTTCGACTCAAATTTATGACTGAAAGAATAGTAAAATTAAACAAGCTTTTCAAGGAGCATTTGGGTGAGATTTTTCAGCGAGAATTGTCCATCAAACCAGGTGTTTTTTTGACGATCGCCAAGGTTGACACAACCCCAGACATCCGATATACTCGAGTATCCATAAGTGTTTTCCCATACAAGGAATCCGACTATGTGATGAAAACTCTTGCCAAAGAAATGTATCCAATCCAAGGAGCGCTGAACAGAAAATTGAAGATGCGACCTCTTCCAAGAATTCAATTCGTGCTTGATTCAACAGAAGAAAAAGCCGATGAAATTGAAAAGATTCTCAAGGGGATCTAGGGTCAAAAACAAAAATACATATCATAAAAATTCTTAAGCCTATTTTGGTTTAAGATTTTTTATTCGAAAATTCAGAAAGGATATTTTTTGCGAGATTGTTTTTCTTTGAGACAATAGTGAGCGACAGCGAGCTCTTAGCGATGCAGTCATAGCTGCCGACTGCGAGCGTGCCGAGAAGAAGAACAAGCAAAGCAAAAATTAATCAAATTTTAGAAATGAAAAATTTCACCACAGAATTTAATACGCTTTCATATATAATTCAGAATTCCAAAAAGATTTTGCTTTTTGCGCATTCCGGACCAGACGGAGACACTGCTGGATCAGTTCTTGCTTTCAAGGAATATTTGGAATCAATCGGAAAGATTGCAGACATTTCTTGCGTCGATCCAATGCCACTTTTTCTTGAAACGCTTACTCAAGAAGTTTTTCATGCGCCAGATCATCTTGATTTGAAATCCTATGATGCAGCAATTGGTTGCGACAGTGTTGAACGAGGCTTTCAAAAAATACTGCCCGAACTTTCAGAAAAAACAGTGACTGTGATCATTGACCATCATCCCGACATCACAACAACAGCAGATGTTGTCATCATCGAAGCAAAACGATCTTCCACTTGTGAACTCATCTACGAATACCTCATCAGTCAAAATGCTCACATCTCAAAAAACATCGCAACCTATCTCATGATCGGAATTCTTTCTGATACTGGAAATTTTCAGCATGCAAACACAACGAGCCGCGTAATGGAAATTTCATCCGACCTCATGAAAAAAGGAGCATCCGTTTCAAAAATAATCAAAGCTTCCTTTGCCAACAAAAAACTTTCGACTTTGAAACTTTGGGGAAGAGCATTTGAAAAAGCCAAAATAAACCCAAAGAATGGACTCATAACAACAGTGCTAACACAAAAGGACATCGATGAATGCTTGGCCACGACTGAAGACATCGGACAAGTTGCTTCAATCTTGAACACTGTTCCAGGCACAAAATTTTCACTCGTGCTTTCAGAGCGCGACAACGATGTCATCAAAGGAAGTCTCCGAAGCGAAGAATACAAAGGTGTTGATGTGAGTGAAATTGCCCACATGTTTGGTGGTGGCGGACACAAGCTTGCCTCAGGCTTTGAAGTGAAAGGAAAAATTGTCGAAACTCCCAATGGTTGGGAAATAGTTTAAGACAGGTTTTAGGTTTTAGCTTATAGGTTTTAGGTAAAATTCAAATACAAAAAAACAGGATACAATTTCCTGTTTTTTTGCGAGACTATTTTCTTTTGAGGCTATCCACAGCGACAGCGAGGACGAGCAAGCAGTCATAAGCAAGCTTGTTGTTGTCGCTCGTTCGGAAATGAAATTGCTATTTCATTTCACTCACTCCGCTAAACAATAGTTCCTAAATGCGAGCGTGCCGAGAAAGGAAACGGGCGAAGCAAAATTTCAGTTATCATTTAGAGAAAATTATCCTTTGTAGTATTCGAGTTTCAGTTCGTGATCGACAACCACATACGAACAGTTATCGATCCAGTCTCCTGAGTTTGCAAAAACGACACCATCTGGATTATTCATCAGTTCTGGCCAATGACTGTGGCCAATAATGATTCCGTCCATTTTTCGCGACCGGGCATAAGACAAGGCAAGCGTTCGAATCTTCGAAACGATTTCGGCATATTTCTTTGAGTGCTTTTCTTTTGACAGAGATTTTTTTGACCTGGAAAATATTTTCAAAAAAGAATTGATTCTGATTAGTAAAACATAGAACTGATCCAACAAAATTGAAATGACAACGTGATTCCTTGTGAAAGCATCGAACTCATCACCATGCATCACGAGATATTTTTTCCCATCATGCCGGATCACATATTCATTTCGCATTTTTATTTTTCCAAAAGTAAACTCAAAAAATGCTCTAAATGCTCTGTCATGATTGCCAGGAATATACACGATCTTGGTTCCCTTTTCCGAAAGAGCTGCAACCAACTTGATCACGCGATGCTCATCAGCTCCAATATTTTTATAGTTCGTGCTCCAAAGCTCAAAAACATCACCGTTCAAAATCAAACGATAAGGAGGATTTTTCGAAAGCTCATGCAAAAAATTGCCGAGTTTTCTGGCCTTGCTTTGCTTTGAGCCAAGATGCATATCACTGATGACAATTGTATCTTCTTTTTTGTAATTCAATTCCATTTTTGTTTTTGATAAAAAAAGAAAGCGGGGAAAAACACCCGCTTTTTCACTCAATATATTAATTATAGCAGATTTTTTGCCTTTTGTCCAATGAATAATTGTATTTTGTGCCGGGTATATTGTAGTATATATACAAGGACTTAATCAATACTTTATACAAAATACTATGCTAATCGGTTGTCATGTTTCAATTGCAGGAGGAGTTTTTAATGCTCCAGCTCGCGCCAATGAACTTGGAGCTGAAGCCATGCAAATTTTCACTCGCTCGCCCCAAGGTGGCAAAGCACCTGAACTCACCCCTGAAATTGTTTCAAAATTCAAAGATGAATGCAAAAAAAACAAAATTGAAATGACCGTCGTTCACACACCATATTACATTAATTTCGCATCTGCCAACAATCGAATTCGCTATGGTTCGATCAGTGTCATTCGCGATGAGCTTGAGCGAGCATCTCTTCTTGGCGCCAAATATGTCATGACTCATCTTGGCAGTGCCGGCGAGCTTCCTGAAGAGATTGCAACAACTGAAACAATTGAAGCCCTGAAAAAATCTCTTAATGGTTACGAGGGTTCAACAGAACTACTGATTGAAAATGCAGCCGGATCAGGAAAAATAATGGGTTCAACTTTTTCACAAATTGCTGAAATCTTGAAAGCCGTAAATCACACCAAGTTGGTGGGAATTTGCATCGACACTCAACACTCCTTTGCTTCCGGCTATGATTGGCGTGATTTTGAAGATACATTGAAAAAAATCGACGCGGAAATTGGACTGGGAAGCATAAAACTGATTCATGCCAACGACTCCAAAACCGAACTCGCCTCTCGCAAAGATCGCCATGAACACATCGGCAAGGGACTGATCGGGCAAGAAGCTTTCAAAAACATTGTGGAATTTGCAAACGAACAAGACATCACCATGATCCTCGAAACAGAACATGATCTTGTTAAAGAAGACATTGAACTCATTAAAAAATTTCGTGACTAATATTTATCTACAATGAAAATTGCAATCATCTCAGACACGCATGACAACATTCCAAATCTCAAAAAGGTTTTGAATTATTGCTTGGAAAACAAAATTGAAAAATTGATTCACTGTGGAGACTTGGCGGAAATTGAAACATTGGATTACCTCAAGGAGAATTTTTCCGGTGACATTTTTTGGACTTTTGGCAACATGGATCGCGGTCACGCTGGAGACTATCCCTTTGCGGATGGCAAATACAAGTCAATCAACATTTTTTCCAAACATGGGGAAGTTGAAATTGCCGGCAAAAAAATGGCATTTGTGCATTATCCTGAATATGCGCGCAAGCTTGCAGAACAAGGAATGTTTGACTATGTTTTCTACGGCCACACTCACAAACCTTGGACTGAAAAAATTCAAGGCGAAAATTTTAATGGCAACTTCAAAGAATGTGAGATGCTCAATCCTGGCAATGTCGCCAATCAATATTATCCCCCAACTTTTGCCGTGTGGGATGACAATGATTACAAATTCAAATTAATTTTGATTAATGGACTCACATAATTTTTAATTTGAAATTTATCATTTAGATTTCATTTTAAATTATAAATTTCAAATTTCAAATTCCCGCGATGAATAAGACAGAACAACTGACAAAGCTGAATGACAAGATGTCGAAATGCTCCAAATGTGCCCTACATTCAAATCGCGGGCATGTTGTTTTTGGCACTGGAAATCCTGAAGCAAAAATAATGTTTATCGGCGAAGCTCCAGGAAAAAAAGAAGATGAACTTGGAATTCCCTTTGTCGGAAGCAGTGGAAGAATCCTGGACAAAATGATCGAGAGCATAAAAATGAAACGCCAAGATGTGTATATCACAAATATCTGCAAGTGTCGCCCACCAGAAAACCGCGATCCACTTCCAGAAGAAATTCAAGAATGTTGGCCATGGCTCGAAAAACAAATTGAGATTATTGATCCAAAAATAATTGTTACTCTTGGAAAATTTGCACTGAACAGTTTTCTGCCAGTTGCAAAAATTTCCGAGGCGCATGGAAAAATAATTGAAACGAAAATTCCCAAGATTGGAAATATAAAAATATTCCCTCTTCACCATCCCGCAGCCGCCAGGATCAACAAAAAAACACGAGCAATTTTTGAAGAAGATTTCAAGAAGATTCCAAAACTTTTACAAAACAAAAAAGAGCAGTGATGCTCTTTTTTTGATGGTTACTCTTTGGTGCCCGGAGCGAGACTCGAACTCGCATGGGATTGCTCCCGAGGGATTTTAAGTCCCTAGTGTATACCAATTTCACCATCCGGGCATTTGTATTTTTTGAGGTCCGAAGCAGACTTGAACTGCTGTGGACGGTTTTGCAAACCGCTGCCTAACCACTCGGCCATCGGACCCTCTAAATTTTCTCGACCAGAACTTAATTCAGCTTATCAAATACAAGGTCTTGAGTCAATTAACAAAAAGCCTTAATAAAACAAAATGCACCCCGCCGAAGCAAGGTGCATTTTGTCTTTAAAAGACAACTTTGGCATTCAAATTTTGTCTTCCGAAAGCAAAAGCTTCTTTTTTTGTTTTAACATAGATATCGATGTGGTTTCCTTTTATAGCACCACCACGATCCTCACAAGTGTATGTTCCCATCCCTTCAATTTCAATTTTTACCCCAAATGGAAACTCTGGAGGACAAGCGATTGTTCTGTTTTCTTGAACCTTGATTCCAGAAGCTGTAATTCCAAGATCATTGTCACATTCATCAGCCGAAGCTGTGTATGCAGAAGCATTGATCACAAATTGCTCTTTTGGAAGATTTGTCCACTTGGCAGTCTGCTTTCCTTTCCATTGAGCCAAAATCTTTTCATTTTTGATTTCTTCGTCGGTTTTCACCGGCTCAATGACCACAGTCTGCTCCATAACTTCCTCTTTTTGCTCATCAGCTAAAGCTGGAGCAGGAAAAAAGAAACTCGCAATACTATTTAAATTTATTTTGCTTTTTATATCAGTGTTTGGAGTTTCGCTTGCTAGAGTCACCATTGGAAGCATAGCTGCCATGAGCACCAGCAAGCCTATCACAAGCCTGATTATACGCATTTAATGAATCTTACTTCTTAGCCAGCATCTACCTTGCACTTCACAGCAGATAACTGAGCCGACATCCAATTCAATGGTCGACCGAATATAATAGCATGCCAGGCAATCCAAGTCAACCATAACCAGCACTTTTTGGCTTATTTAAGCCTTTTTATGTGTTAGAAATACCAGAAAACCGCCTTCTGGGGCTTGTTTAAAGCATTTTTAAAATTTTTCTTTTCCCAAAATTAAAACCCTCCTTGTGGGAGGATTTTCAATCAAAAAAATTGCTTATTGCCAAAAAAATTAAACGGATGTCGAGAACATACTCGACTTAATTTGAAATCACAAGTCCTAATTAAAAAGTCCCTTCACTTTTTCCATGATTTTTCCCATCGCATCTTCAGTTGCCATAATAATTGGGTTCATGAATGGCCAAGGAGTCATGCTTGGATGTGCAATGTAGTTAAATTTCAACATTTTCAATATGTTCAATTTCAAACCAATTGCAAAACTTGCCAATTCAGCCGATGCAATCACACCTTTTCCAAAAGCTTCATAGCCCACCAACCTCATCATCGGCCCTGCGAAAATAAGTTTCACTTCAAGCTCTTGTGCTATTGCCAAATCCTTATACACATCAGTTGTCACAGCTCTCCCAGTGATCACCCACTTAAACTTCTTTCGAGCCTCAGTTTCCGTAAGTCCAACTCCCGCATATTCCTTGTCGAGGGTCTGAAATGCAAATGCTCCCGTTGAGCCATTGTATTTGATCGGAAAACCAGCAATCTGAAATCCAACAATTTTGGATTGTTGAATGGCACTGCTTGCCAAAGCACTGGACATTGGCTCGCCTGTAACTGCTGACGACGCCAAGCAACAATCTCCACATGCATACACATTTGGAATGTTTGTTTGCATTTTGCTATCAACAACTATTCCCTTTTCCGTGGCTTTTATCTTGGTTCCTTCGATGATCTCCAAATTTGGTTTGATTCCAGTTGCAACCACAACCACATCAGCAAGAAAGTTTTTCTTTTTGCCATCATGTTTAACAATAACTTCTTTTTCGCCAGACGCATTGTCTGAGATTTCCACAACTTCATGATTGAAAAATGTCTTGACGCCATTATCACCAAGAAGTCCCACGATTTTTTCTGAAAATTCTTCATCGACAATGGCAGAAGAAATTGAATTTGCATATTCAATCAATCCAACCTCCAAGCCTTGTCTCCTGAGCGCTCCAGCCATTTCAATTCCAATGACTCCAGCACCGATAACTATTGCGCTTTTTGCATCAACCATGCAACCTTGAATGCACTGGGCATCTTTGCTTGTTCGAACCGTGTAAACATTTTTGCCATCGATTCCCTTAATTTGTGGCTTCGAAGGAGAAGCTCCTGTAGCAATAACCAAATAATCATATTCGAAAATGTTTCCTTTGTCGGTGTGTACTTCTTTTTTTCGAGTATCAATCTTTAAGGCCTTCTCATGAACAACTTTCACACCATAATCACCGGCCATGCTGTCGGGCTGGATGGCGTCTGCCAATTTAGCTTCTCCTGTCAAAATATATGGTGTGGTGCATCGGCAATAAATATCAGCCTCGTCAGATAATGCTATAGCTTTAAATTTTCCTTTTCTCAATTGAGAAGCAACGATTCCACTAAACATTCCTGCTCCACCACAACCTATGGATACGATTTTTTTCATTTATTTTTATATTATCATTTTATATTAATAAGTATAGCACGATTCATTTCTTCATTGATTGCAAACAAAAAAACTGCTCACTGCAGTTTTTTTTCTTGGAGCGGGTAAGCAGAATCGAACTGCCGTCTCATCCTTG
>AMFJ01025444.1_pt1 | contig 22605 bp, 26 predicted proteins | sample 427208 | NCBI WGS metagenome assembly AMFJ01 (sample SAMN02954298, study PRJNA114691) | groundwater metagenome | biome: aquatic; feature: subsurface aquifer; material: sediment; isolation source: subsurface aquifer sediment | place: USA: Rifle, CO | collected 2008-08 | reverse complement strand
AACATCCTGTTTTTTCGTAAAATGATTAAAAAATTTCAATGGTCAACAGACTCTAAATTTCATCTGCAAAAAATATAGATTTATGCTATCTTTTTGATAAATCACTTTTAAAGGACAGGAATACAGCATGAGGAACTCTAAACATCCCATTTTTAGAAATGACAACAATAACGGTAAGGGATGGTTTGCTATCATTCCAGTGATCCCCCCCATTTTTATTTCGGCCGCTTTATTTTATGCCTATTATTACATACGTGATCAAAATTTTTTACCCCTTTGGATGAATTATATTTATTGGGGCGTCAAAATTATTATTGCTCTTCAAATTGTCTTGGCCTCCGCCCGTTCATTATGGGGACCGATAATTGCAGTTGCGCTAGGATTTTTAAATTTATACTGGATTCAAACAACAGGATTAGCGCCCATTTCAAGCGAAGATGCATGGCAATTGATTACATTGGGAGGATTCGGTTTTTTAATTACCATTATTATGAAAGTTTTTGTAAGAACTTGAAGGATAGCCTATGTTAAAACATATTATCGCTATTATTATTTTAAGCATTGTTATTATCGTGGGTATGTCTTATGCGCAACAAGGATTGCAATATCTATTATCCGCCCATGATTGGGTGTCTGACATGCTAAAACAAGTGTTTTCTGTAGGCCCTGCCGGCAGTGTCATACGCCAACTCATTGCCTTACTCGTTATCCCAGTACTTACCAGTTTTATTCCTGCCCTTATTTATTGGTTAACGACCCGGCACAAGTTGCCTTACTTTATGGAATTGGTGTGGGTCATCTGGTTAATACAAACTGCGGCACTGGTCATTACCTTTAAGCCACCGGCTTAAATCCAATACGCTGTTTTTACCATCACGCGTGAAGCAAGCGTCATCATTTTTTTCACGATGGGCGGCAATATTTTCGCGCCTTCTGCAAAAGCGTGATCGCGATGTTTAGCTTCATCTTTTTGCATTTGCTGCAAAATAGAAATGCTTTTTTGGTCTTCTATTGGAAAAAGCGTTAAGTGCCGTTCTAAATGTTTAACGACTTGGCTTTCGGTTTCCGCTAAAAAACCTAAACTCCATTCATCCCCTATCCATCCTGCCACTAGACCTATCGTGAAAGAACCTGCATACCAAAATGGGTTAAGATAACTGGCATGACTTTGAAGTTCATTCAATCGAATTTTACACCAGGCTAAGTGGTCTCCCTCTTCCATCGCTGCCCGCTTCATGGTTTCTTTGATGTGAGCAGAATGGGAACCGAGTGCTTGGCCATGATAAAGTGCTTGCGCACACACTTCTCCTGCGTGGTTAACACGCATCAAGGCTGCTGCATGCTGACGTTCTTTTTGGGTAAGATCTGCTTCCTGTTTATCTTTCGCAGGGTAGATGCGTTCCGTAGTTTTGGGTTCGCCTAAAAATGCACGCAATGCCTCATCTATCTGAAGGCAAATCCCATCCCATACTGTGTAATGACGATTATCTTGCATAATTCATCTATCCTAATTTATAGTCACCCCCTATGCAAAATGTATTTAAAACTGAATTTATTAAAAAACATGCCACTCTTCCTGCCCGGGTCACAAAAATCACCACACCGCATGGTGAAGTATTAACGCCCGCCTTTATGCCGGTCGGTACTCGCGCGTTTGTAAACTGTATGACGCCGGTAGATTTAGTGAATGCAGGCAGCCAAATTATTTTAGGCGGAAATACTTATCATATGTTATGTGCGCCCGGGATGGAGGTTATTCAAAATGCCGGAGGGATGCATGCTTTCATGGGATGGGAAAAACCCATGCTGACTGATAGCGGCGGCTTTCAAGTATTTAGCTTATCGAAAAACGGCAACATTTGTAAAATAGATGAGAAAGGTGCGCATTTTAAACATCCCATTTCTGGCAAAGTCATTCATCTCACACCAGAATCCTCCATTGAGGCCCAGAAAATCATCGGCGCAGATATTATCATGGCATTTGATGAATGCACGCCTGAAAATGGCGGGAGGGAAGCGGCCCTTCGAGCGATGGAACGTACTCATCGGTGGCTTACTGAATCCATTGACGAACATCAAAAACATCCTGCATCACGCTATGGCTATCAACAAGCGCTATTTGGCATTATTCAAGGCGGCAGTTTCCCTGATTTACGTGCAAAAAGTACTGAATATATTTTATCAGCGCCGCTGGATGGCATTGCTATCGGGGGTGAAGTGATTGGTTTTGATATGCAAAAAACCATGGAAATCATTGATTGGGTACGTGATAGCCTTCCGGAAAATAAATCCCGTTATACGATGGGCGTGGGTTTAAATCCACAAGATTTAATTGATGTGGTTTCCAAAGGAATCGATATATTCGACTGTGTCGCGCCCACACGCAATGCGCGTCACGGATCGCTTTATTCTGGAAAAATTATTGAAGAAAATGGTTGGCTTACGTTTGCGCCTCATGAAAATAATGGCAAAATCCTTATTAAAAAAAGCATTTATGCAAAAGATAACAACCCCATTATGGAAAATTGCGGGTGTTACACTTGTGCGCATTATTCGCGTTCTTACCTGCATTTTCTTTTTAAACACGAAGCGCTCATTTATAATAATTTGGCCTGCATTCATAATATTCATGTGATGCAAGAAGTCTGTGCTAGAATGAGAAAATTAATTTTAGAGAACACGGAAGGAACTTTAAAATGACCATGGTTGAACTGCAGCCGGATCTTGAGATATTTGCCCGCGTTGTCACCGCATTCTTACTGGGTGCTTTAATTGGCTGGGAAAGGGAACGTCACGGCATTTCAGCAGGCATTCGCACCTATGGCGCCATTGCATTGGGTGCTTGTGTGTTTGGTGTATTATCATTAAGCGTCAATCACGCAGATCCCTCCCGCATCGCTGCACAAATTGTCACTGGAATTGGTTTTTTAGGCGGCGGTGTTATTTTTCGTCAAGGTGATTATGTCAGCGGATTAACCACTGCCGCGACACTTTGGGCAACCGCTGCAGTCGGGCTTTCTGTTGCTTTTGGTTTTTATTTAATAAGTATGCTCACTGCGGTATTACTTTATTTATTATTATATTTACCGCGCTTGCCTTGGTGGAAAAAAGTGAGAGGAAAATAATATTCTTATTTCTCATTGACAAAAAAATGAGGTTCCTTCATTCTGACCATCCACGAATAATCTAGCATTCTGCAACAACTTCTATTTTTTATTCATCAAACAATTTTTCATACTATGTTATAATTAAGATAACGAGGAGGTTTTAATGATGGCCCATGTTGCCTTTGATACATTGGCGTATGCAAATAAGTTGAAAGCAGCTGGCGCTGACTCTAAACTCGCAGAAACGCAAGCAGAAGCGACCGCCGAAATATTAACTAGCTTAGTCAACGAACAGCTCGCGACTAAATCTGATCTCAAAGATTTAGAAATGAAACTACAAACCACTTTCTTTAAAATGATTAGCGCAGCAGTAACCATTCTTGGGGGTCTTCAAATTTTATTTCACTTCCTTAAATAATTCCTGTAACTCACCGCTCTCATACATCTCCGCCATAATATCGCTGCCGCCGACGAATTCAGCTTGTACATACAATTGCGGAATGGTTGGCCAGTTAGAAAATTCTTTGATCCCTTGGCGAATTTCTGGATTATCTAACACGTTAATCGCAAAAAATTCAGAGATACCACAGGATTTTAAAATCTGAATAGCACGTGATGAAAATCCACATTGTGGAAATTGTGCTGTCCCTTTCATATAAAGTACGACTGGGTTTTCAGTAATTTGTTTTTTAATGATTTCTTCAATTGACATTTTTTCCTCTCTAAAAATAATTTTTAAAAATGGTATTACAATATCCCCAATTGCAATTTAGCAGCATCAGTCATCATGTTACGGTCCCATGGCGGATCAAAAACTAACTCCACTTTTACATCAGTCACTTCTTTAATGGTACGAATTTTCTGTTCAACTTCAGCAATAAGTACAGGGCCCATACCACAACCAACGGCTGTTAAAGTCATTTTAATATGAACATGCGTTCCATCCATACGACATTCATAGACCAATCCTAAATCCACAATGTTGACTGGAATTTCTGGATCAAAACAAGTTTTTAATAATGTCCAGACTTTATCTTCCAAAGTACCTTCGATGGAATTGACATCAGGTTCATCCATAATGATCATGCCCAACGCATCGCCATCTTTTCCAGCGACACGCGCTAAATTACCGTTCACATAAACAGTATAAGAATTACCTAATGCTTGCGTAATATAAACTAAGGAACCTTTTTGTAAAGTAACGCTGACTCCCGATGGAATCAACATTGCTTCACAATCACGCTGAACTTCTATGGTATCTTGTTTAAGCATGGGCTATTCAATCGTAAAACTTTCGCCGCAACCGCAGCGATTTTTTTCATTAGGATTAATAAAGACTAACTGTTTTTGTTTAAGCCCTTGGTTTTCCGCCACATAATCGACCATCACTCCTTTCAGATAAGGTTCACTCTTAACATCCACATATACATGCAAACCTTCTGAGACGACAAAATGAATATCTTGTTCATTGATCGCATCAACCAAGTCTGGCACATAAGAATATCCTGAACATCCTGTTTTTTTAACGGATAAACGAAAACCAATGCTGCCTGGTTTTTTAGCTAAATTATTTTTTATATGATTGATGGCTGCATCTGTCAGCGTAATGATATTCATATTATTCCTCCGTCGTCACTAATTTTACATCCTGCGTCAGTGCCGCCTGCAACGTATGCCAAGAAAGTGTTGCACATTTTACACGGGCCGGAAATTCTCGCACACCGCCTAATACTGCTAATTTCCCCAAAATTTCTGATTGCTTTCCTTCTGTGACTAATTGATGAAATGCATGAAAGAATTCCTTAGCATCGTTTATTGTTTTACCTTGTAATGCTTCTGACATCAAAGATGCCGAAGCAATCGAAATAGCGCAACCTGATCCTTCAAATCGAATTTTTTCAATCACGCCTTCTTTTTCCAAAATATGTAAAAAAATTTTATCTCCGCATAAAGGATTAAACCCCACTTTATGATGATTAGCATCAGGCAAAAAACCTTTATGCCGCGGATGACGGCCATGATCAATAATAATTTCTTGATAAAGTTCGCGTAAGTCTGCTGTCATTTAAGCAAATAACCTCTTGACTGTGTAAAGACCCGAAACTAAAGCATCGATGTCTTCGCATGAATTATAAATTCCAAAAGATGCGCGCACGCACGCAGGGATACCGAATCGTTCAATCAAAGGCATTGCACAATGATGTCCTGCGCGCACAGCAATTCCCTCATGATCGAGCACCGTACCAATATCATGCGGATGTATATCATCCAATACAAAAGAAATAACACCGATGCGTTCTTTGGGCATACCCATTAAACGTAACCCAGGGATAGCTTTTAATTGAGATAAAGCATACGACAATAATTCTTGTTCATGCGCACTTACTTTTTGCATGGTAATTTTTTCGAGATAACTGATGCTCGCTGAAAAACCAATGACATCCGCAATGCTCGGTGTTCCTGCTTCAAATTTATGCGGTAATTTAGCGTAAGTTGTTTCAGAAAAACTGACCCGCTCAATCATATCACCGCCGCCTTGATAGGGAGGCATTTTTTCTAAGTATGCTGTTTTTCCGTATAACGCACCTATTCCTGTGGGGCCATACGCTTTATGTGCTGAAATCGTGTAAAAATCACAATCAAGATCTTGTACATCAACTGAGACATGCGGAAACGCTTGTGCACCATCCACCAAAAAAGGCACATCATGCGCATGCGCTATTTTTACCATTTCTTTGATGGGATTTAGTGTACCTAATACATTGGATGCGTGAATGATGGCTACCATTTTAGTGGCGGGTGAAAATAATTTTTCGTAAGCAGTTAAATCTAATTCTCCCTCATCTGAAACAGGCACCACTTTCAACGTGATGCCGCATTGATTTGCCAATAATTGCCATGGAACAATATTAGAATGATGTTCCATAGCACTTAAAATAATTTCATCTCCTGCTTTAAATTGCGAACGCCCATAACTTTGGGCCACGAGATTAATGGCTTCCGTCGTGCCGCGCACAAAAATAATTTCATGCGCATGTGCTGCATGAATAAAGTGTTGAATATGCGATCGTGCCTGTTCATACGCTTTCGTAGCACGTTCACTTAATTCATACACACCGCGGTGAATATTAGCATGATCATGCTGATAATAATGCGAAAGCGCATCAATTACGCTTTTTGGTTTTTGACTGCTGGCTGCACTGTCCAAATAAACCAAAGGCTTCCCATGAATCAATTGTGTCAGGATAGGAAAATCATTTTTACAATTCATGATCTATCCCCATCCGTTTTTGCATATAATGTTTAAGTGTAGGATCTTGTATTTTACTAAAAATTTCCCCCGAAAAAGCGCGCGTCAATATTTGAAAGGCGGTTTTTTCTTCCATGCCGCGGGAACGCAAATAAAATAAAGCGTCGTTATCGATTTGACCGACGGTTGCCCCATGCGTACATTTGACTTCATCTGCATAAATTTCTAATTCAGGCTTGGTATTAATCTCTGCTTCTTTCGATAGCAATAAATGATGATTCGCCTGATGTGCATGAATGTGCTTTGCTGCTTTATCGACAAACACTTTGCCATTAAATACCGCCCGTGATTTTTTATCGAGAACCCCTCGATAAACCATAGTACTTTTGCCTTCTGGTGCCAAATGATCAACATGTACATGATGATCAATATGTTGTTCATCTTGATTTAAAAAATAAAATCCGTACGAATCGCTGATTGCTCCAATCGCTTTTTGCTTAATCGTTAAATCTTCGCGCGAAAGTTTAGCGCCTTTTGCCAAAAAAAATGTTTTGAGCGTGCTATCACGATGTTGTGTCACAAACACGTTTGCAACATGCGTCGCTGTGTGAGATTCATTTTGTATTTTATAATACTCGATAGAAGCATTTTCACCCGCATGAATGTCTGTGACTGTATTAGTAAAATAATGTTTTGCATTCTCGCCTACATGTTCTTCAATCAAAATCACTTTACTATCAGGACGCGCCACAACAATATTACGCGGATGGATTGTAAAATGATCTTCTCCCGTATGAATAAATACTAAATGAATGGGTAAAGAAGTTTTCGTGTTTTTAGAAATTTCCAAAAACATTCCATCCTTCATTACGGATGCATTTAACACCGCAAATGGAAATCTTTTTTCATCGAATTCGCGTGTAAGATAAGATTGAATAATAGACTCTTTTTTTTCTAAGGCTTTCTGTAAAGTATAGATTGCAATCCCCCCGGGTAATTTTTCTACATTTGACAAATGCGCTACAAAATAACCATTGATGAAAATCATGCGAATAGCGGCTATCTCAGAAAAAAAATAATTTCTTTCTGGAAGATCTGTAAAATGAGGATTTTTATTCTCGCTTATGGTATTTTTTATTTCGGTATACTTAAAACATTCTTCTTTTTTAGTGGGCCAGCCGCGTTTAAGAAATATTTGCGACTGCTTCAATCGAAAATCATCGAGCCATTTTTGATGAGAAATGTCTGGATGGTTGAGCGTGTTCATGCATTCGCCTCTTTTTCTAACCAACCATATCCTTGTTCTTCAATTTGCAAAGCGAGTTCTTTCCCACCTGTTTTAATTATTTTTCCATGCAACATTACATGTACAACATCCGGAACAATGTAATTCAACAAGCGTTGATAATGTGTCACCACGATAAAACTGCGTTCTTGATCGCGAAGACTACTGACGCCGCGCGCAACGGCTTGCAAAGCATCCACATCAAGACCCGAATCGATTTCATCAAGAATGGCTAAAGCGGGCTTAAGCATTAACATTTGCAAAATTTCATTACGTTTTTTTTCGCCCCCAGAAAAACCTTCATTGACTGCACGATGCAAAAACTTTTCATCCATGCTGACTTCTTTCATTTTGGTTTTTACTAAATTTAAAAAATCCATCGCATCTAAAGGCGGTAAATTGTGCTGTTCGCGAACACGGTTAACTGCCGCTTTTAAAAAATACATATTATTTACGCCAGGAATTTCAACCGGATATTGAAAGGCGAGAAATAATCCGGCAAGCGCGCGTTGTTCGGGTGTTTTCTTAAGCAAATCATCGTTTCTAAATAAAACTTCACCTTCCGTCACTTGATAATCTTCACGGCCCGCCAAAATATTGGCGAGTGTACTTTTACCCGATCCATTGGGACCCATAATCGCGTGCACTTCACCAGGGTTTACCGCTAAATTAATTCCCCGCAGAATTTTCTTCGTTTTTTGTTTTTCATCCTGGATGGATGCCTGTAGATTTTTTATTAATAGCATTGATCTTTTACCCCACGCTGTCTTCTAAACTGACTTCTAATAATTTTTGCGCTTCCACCGCAAATTCCATCGGCAATTCATTAAATACTTTTTTACAAAATCCATTCACGATCAGTGAAACCGCATCTTCTATTTTTAAACCGCGCTGACGGCAATAAAATAATTGATCATCACCAATTTTAGAAGTACATGCTTCATGTTCAATTTGCGCCGTGTTATTTTTTACTTCAATGTAAGGAAACGTATGAGCGCCCGCTTGATTACCCAACAATAAAGAATCGCATTGCGTATAATTTCTTGCATTTAAAGCAGTCGGTAATATTCGCACTAAACCGCGATAAGTATTTTGTCCGAAACCTGCGGCAATTCCTTTCGAAATGATTGTGCTGCGCGTGTTTCTACCGATGTGAATCATTTTAGTTCCGGTGTCCGCTTGCTGATGGTGGTTCGTTAAAGCGACCGAATAAAATTCACCGACTGAATGATCTCCCTGCAAAATAACGCTCGGATATTTCCAAGTAATGGCAGAACCCGTCTCAATTTGCGTCCAAGAAATTTTGGCATGATGTCCACGGCATGCCCCGCGTTTGGTCACAAAATTAAAAATACCGCCGCGGCCATCTCTATCCCCCGGATACCAATTTTGCACGGTTGAATATTTAATTTCAGCATTGTCTAAAGCCACTAATTCAACAACTGCGGCATGTAATTGATTTTCATCCCGCATGGGCGCAGTGCAGCCCTCTAAATAACTCACATGCGCACCTTCTTCTGCAATAATTAAAGTGCGCTCAAATTGTCCCGTGTTCGCGGCATTAATTCGAAAATACGTGGATAATTCCATAGGACAACGCACGCCTTTGGGCACATACACAAAAGAGCCGTCGCTAAAGACGGCGGAATTAAGTGTTGCAAAAAAATTATCGCGATAGGGCACAACGGTTCCCAAGTATTTTTCCACTAGTGCAGGATGTTTTTGCACTGCTTCCGAGAACGAGCAAAAAATAACGCCTGCTTCCGCTAATTTTTCTTTAAATGTCGTTGCAACCGATACACTATCAAATACGGCATCAACAGCAACACCTGCTAATCGGCCTTGTTCATGCAAGGGGATGCCAAGTTTTTGATAGGTTTCCAGTAATTTGGGATCAACATCCGCTAAACTTTTCGGCCCATCCGTTTTTGCTTTTGGCGCTGAATAATAAATAATTTTTTGATAATCAATTTCCGGATAATGAAGATGCGCCCACTTAGGCGGCGTCATCGTCAACCAGTAATGATAAGCGCGCAAACGCCATTCACGCATAAAGTCAGGCTCGTTTTTTAAGCGTGAAATTTTCAAAATCACATCTTCTGATAATCCGGGCAGAAATGTGTCCGCTTCAATCGCAGTCACAAAACCGTAGGGGTAATTTTGATTAACAACTTGTTTAATATAGTTATTTGACATGCATATTGATAGCCACCGCTAGCTCCGCGAATAAAAAACAACCCTCTATGCTAATATTTTCAGTCACTTACTGATGAAAGTCGCATATATACCGTATGAGCGCTCATTATAGCAATAATAAAGCTATTTGGTGTAGCATAATCAAACTCATAAAAATAAGCCCAGGAAGGTTTCTAAATGCAATACAACAAACTCGGGAAAGCCGGCATTAAACTAAGTGAAATTTCATTTGGTTCATGGATTACTTTTGCTAAGCAGCTTGATATTAGCGCGGTCAAAGAATTCATGCATATTGCTTTTGACCATGGGATTAATTTCTTCGATAACGCAGAAGGATATGCTCATGGAGAAGCAGAAATATTAATGGGGAAAGTGATTAAAGATTTTCGCCGTGAAGATTTGGTGATTTCAACCAAGATTTTTTGGGGCGGCAATGGGCCTAATGATACTGGGCTTTCCCGCAAACATTTGTTAGAAGGCACACGTAATTCCTTACGCCGATTACAATTGGATTATGTCGATTTATTATTTTGCCATCGTCCAGATGCCGATACCCCCATAGAAGAAACCGTACTAGCGATGGATTATCTTGTTCGCAATGGTTATGCGCTTTATTGGGGAACATCGGAATGGAGCGCTCTTCAAATTGAAACGGCCTATCAACTTGCTGAAAAATTAGGCTGCATTAAACCGTCGATGGAACAACCCAAATATAATCTATTTTTTCGCGATCATTTGGAAAAAGAATATTTGCCCTTATTTGAAAAATACGGCATGGGCACAACAATTTGGAGCCCGCTTGCATCTGGTATTTTATCAGGCAAATATGATCACGGCATTCCGCCCGACAGTCGTTTAGCAAAAGAAGCTTGGCTCATTCCGAATAATTTTCAAGAATACGTTGCAAAAACCAAAGAATTATCTAAAATTGCGGACAACTTAAGTTCTACATTATCGCAGCTTGCCATTGCTTGGTGCCTGAAAAATCCGCACGTGAGCTCTGTGATTACAGGCGCCACTAAAAAAGAACAATTACTCGAAAATTTAGAAGCCATCGAATTAAAAACAGCATTAACGCCAGACATCATGAAAAAAATTGACAGCATTTTAAAATGAATATAGATTCCGGTATTTTATTAAATGGTCTTGAGCTCAGTGTCAACTTAGGCTGGCCGCAAGGCGAACGCATAAAGCAACAAATTGTGACCTTAGATGCGGCTTTAGTTTTTAAAAAACCGCCAACCGCCTGTGTCACTGATCAACTCGCCGATACTTATTGCTATGATTCTCTGATCGACACTATTAAAACTAAAATAGCAACGCGTAATTTTCGTTTGCTTGAACATCTTGCTCACGAAATTTATCACATTATCAAGGAAGATATTGCCGCCCCTATTCAAGTAAAAATACGGCTAACAAAAAAACCTGCCATTTTAAATTTAACCGGCGGCATTACTTTTTATTATGGTGATGAATAATCATGGTCATTTTGGGTTTAGGTTCTAATTTAGGTGATAAACTCACTCACTTGCGTCGCGCGCTCGCTCTCTTAAAAAAAATCCCGGGATTTTCTATTGCCCAAATTTCGCCTGTTTATATTTCAGATGCTCTAGTGCCCGAGAATGCACCTCTCGCGTGGGATGCGCCTTACTTAAATTTAGCGTTACGCGGTGAGACAACGCTATCACCGTATGAATTGCTCGATCATCTGAAAGAAATTGAAAAAAAAGTGGGTCGTACGCCTGAAAAAGTGTGGGGCCCAAGGATTATCGATATCGATTTATTAGCATGGGACGATAGAATCCAATATGATAAAAAATTACATATCCCTCACGAACATTTAGCTGAACGTCCTTTTGCATTATGGCCGCTTGCTGATGTTGCACCTTTTTGGATCTACCCTTTAAGCGGGCCTGATCATGGCAAACTAGCGTCAAGAATCACGGAAAAATGGGGTTCGCGTTTTGATGGACGGGCACCTTTTCATACCCGTCAAATCGCACAACGCATTGACACCCCCGCTCTTGTTGGCATCATCAATAGTACGCCAGATTCTTTTTCAGATGGCGGGAAATATACCGCCTCTTTGTCTGCTAAAAACTATGCTAGACAAGTAATGATTGAGGGAGCTGAAATCATTGATGTGGGCGCTGAAGCAACCCATCCAAATGCCAAAGCCATTTTGGCTGGAGAAGAATGGCAACGATTAGAACCAATACTCACTGAAATTCTTTTTGATAAAAAAAATCATCCCATTCAACCCAAAATCAGCGTTGACACTCGGCATGTTGAAACCGCTAAAAAAGCGCTCGAATTAGGGGTTGATTGGATCAACGATGTGAGCGGTTTGGAAAATCCTCTCATGTGCAAATTAATTGCTGAGCATTCTTGCGATATCGTCATGATGCATCATTTGGGCATTCCAGCGAATAAAGCAGTGACTTTACCGCCAAATCAACATCCTGTTGAACAAATATTCCAATTCGCAAAAAAACGTTTAGCAGATGTATCACGTTTTGGTATTTCGCCTGAACGAATTATCTTTGATGTCGGCATTGGTTTTGGTAAAACAACCGAACAATCACTTCTATTACTGAAAGAAATAAAACGCTTTCATGAGTTAGGCCTCCGGTTATTGGTGGGCCATTCACGAAAAAGCTGTATCAGCCAATTTACCGACGAACCATTCGAGAGACGTGATATCGAAACAGCAGCGCTCTCATTACAACTTGCTAAACAAAATGTGCATTATTTACGTGTACATCATATAGAAATGCATGCACGTCTATTTAAAGTCATGGAAACAATGCCTTGATAAAAAATACCGATCACTAAACTAAGCAGCAACCCTGTATTCAGTAAGTTAGAAATACTGACTTGTCCGTAAATAAGATAATAATTTTTAGGGATCAGCAAAGCGCCAAATATCACTGCATAGAACCAATCACTTTTTTTAGTATCACTATTCACAAAACAATAAAGCGGTAAATAAATATTTAATAAGCGATAATCATAGGAGATAGGCGGCAGCAATAACATGCAAGCGGTTAAAATCGCGATTTTTTTCCAGAAAGTTTTTTCTATCCCTATCACATAGGCGCTCATGATTAAAAATAAAAACACGGCTATTCCCATATAGACATACAGTTGATTGATTGACCATGGCTGCTTTTCCCATGGAATATTTTTTATTAAATGATTTACTATGTTAAAAGCTCCGTAAAAACTGGTGTTATACATTTCTGAAAGATTGGATAAAATAAAATGATGCTTAAACCAAAGGAGATTGGTTGCTAGATGCGAAATTTGAATAAAAATACTGTCACCGCGAAATAATGCTAAACTCGAAAAAGTGAATAACAAAACAAGAAAGATTAGTAAGAATGCTTCTTTGTAGCGTTTATCTGCTAAAAATAACACTAAAAAAACGGCCGGGAACCCTTTCATAGCAATTGCTAATGCAAAGAAAATGACACTTTTCTTAAAAGCATGTGCATGATAAAAATAAAGCGCCAATGCTAAAAAAATAAATATAAACACTTCCGCATTTGCTCTTTCAAAACAAAAAAGTACAGGGTAAGTTAAAAATGTCAGGATAAAAACATTTTTTATGGCAGCTATTTTATGGGTTAAATCATCGCGGGGTAAAGCTGTATAAAAATAATTTTTGTTTAAAATAAAGAGAACACATAAGTAACTCCACAAAAAAACAAACAATGCAATAAAGCCACCAATTTTCGTCAATAAATAATAAATCAAATAAGTGAATGGAAAATAAACACTCGCTCGATTATTATTATATGTCACATGATAAGGCGCAAGCGCATCTGCTGAAAAATAAGGCGGCGGAAAATCTGAGAATGAAATGGCAGGTTTTGGATTAATTAAAAATGTATTAAGTGGATAAGAAACCTGATAATAAAATCCAAGAATATAATGAAAAACAACCGCTATAAAAAAACCAAGCAATACGATCATGCTGACTAATTCAATCTTAGCATTTCTACTCACCCCGCGTTCGCCTCTCATGACAACCCCCTGATCGAATGTTATATTATCAAAAATATGCTATCCCCTTAAGGTCTCTATTTTGAAACCCACCCTTTTATTAACAGGCGCGACAGGTTTCCTAGGCAGCCATCTGCTGCGGGCGATCCATTTGAAATACCATTGCATTGTTTTAAAACGCACAGCCTCTTCTTTAGAGCGGATTCAGGATTTACTGCCCGCTATGATGGCTTATGATATTGATCACATTGCGCTGGATTCCATTTTTAAGCAGCACGCCATTCATGCCATTATTCATTGTGCTACTCATTACGGACGTAAACAAACGGATCGTATACAAATTTTAAAATCTAATTTGCTTTTTCCATTGGAATTATTGGAACTTGCAGAACGTTATCATGTCAAATTTTTTTTAAATACGGACACTATTTTAGATAAACGCATCAGTGATTACACTTTGTCTAAACGCCAATTTCACGAATGGTTACAGGTATTATCAAAAAAAATGGTTTGTGTTAATGTTGCACTTGAGCATTTTTATGGGCCTTTTGATGACGCTACTAAATTTGTCTCGCACATCATCCTCGCTCTCTTAAAAAAAGAAACGCGTCTTGAGTTAACTCAAGGTGAACAAAAACGTGATTTTATTTTTATCGCCGATGTTATCTCTGCGTTTGAAAAAATCATTGCGGCCTCTTTGCTGAAAGAGCCTGGATTATTTCACTATGAATTAGGCAGCGGAAAAACAGTGCGCATTCGAGACCTGGTCGAAAAAGTACAAATGCTGATTGGCAACAAAGTAACAGAGCTTGCTTTTGGAAAAATTCCTTACCGAGCAGAAGAAGTCATGGAATCTACCGTTAATTTAACAGCCATTCAGACGCTTAACTGGACAGCTGAAACCTCTTTAGAGCAAGGCTTAAAAACCACCATAGCCTATGAAAAAAGGAGAATGGGGCAATGAAGTATTTAATTACCGGCGGATGCGGGTTCTTAGGGACGCATATTGCAACTGCATTGCTAGAAAAAAAACAACCGCTTGTTATCCTTGATAATTTATCCCGTTATGGAAGCACCTTCAATTTAGAATGGTTAAAAACTAAAGGAACATTTGAATTTTCACCGATCGACATAAGAAATCGTGCCGATGTGGAACATATGATTAGACAACATCAACCGGATGTTATTTTTCATTTAGCGGGACAAGTTGCAATGACAACATCCCTGCAAAACCCGCTGCATGATTTTGAAACGAATGTTCAAGGCGGTATGTATGTACTTGAGTCCGTACGTTGTTTTTGTCCTGAAACCATTATCATTTATTCCTCCACCAATAAAGTGTACGGCGATTTAATCAATCTCAGCTACAAAGAAACTGCGACCCGTTACATCACCGCCGATTATCCGGAGGGATTGGCAGAATCTTTGCCGCTTAATTTTGCATCTCCTTATGGATGCTCAAAGGGCGCCATGGATCAATATATGCTGGATTATGCCCGCATGTTTAATTTAAAAACCGTGGTATTTCGACATTCTTCCATTTATGGCGGCAGACAATACAGCACCTATGATCAAGGATGGGTTGGCTGGTTTATCAAGGAAGCGTTGCGCATTAAAAAAGGCGAGGCAACCTCTTTGACCCTTTCAGGAAATGGAAAACAAGTGCGGGATTTATTATATGCGTCTGATTTAGTCAATTGTTATTTGGGTGCCATTCCACACATAGATCGGGTAAAAGGCCATGCTTTTAACATTGGCGGTGGGGTCGAAAACAGTTTATCTTTATTGGAATTGCTGCAATTATTAGAAGAAAAATTAGAGGTCAAATTGCATTATCAAACTTTGCCCTTTAGAGCCAGCGATCAAAAAGTATTTATTGCCAACAGCAAAAAAGCACGCGATTATTTTAACTGGCAACCTAAAGTAAATTATTTAGATGGCATACAAAATACTTTACACTGGATAAAAAATACATGCTAAATTCCGTTGACTTAAGTGTTATCCTCCCTGCCTATTTAGAAGCAGAAAATTTGCGTCTTTTATTGCCCCGCTTACATCGCGTACTGATAGAATCTTCACTTTCCTTTGAAATTTTAGTGATTGATACGATGATCGCCATGGATCATACAAGAGATGTATGCAAAGAAAATCAAGCTATCTGTATTAACCGTGAAAAAGGTAATTCATTTGGAGAAGCCATCTGTACCGGCATTAGAAAATCGAGAGGCACCTATGTGATATTTATGGATGCAGATGGTTCACATGAGCCTGAATTTATCCCTCATTTGTTAAAACATCGTACGACCCATGATATTGTCATTGCATCACGTTATATCCCGGGCGGCGTGACTGAAAATCCTTGGATTCTTATTTTCATGAGCCATATGTTAAACAAAATATACAGCTTTGTATTAGGCATTCACTGCAAAGATGTATCTAATAGTTTTAAATTATACCCGGGCGAAATGCTTCGTTCCCTAAAATTAAAATGTAAGAATTTTGATATTGTCGAAGAAATCTTATTTAAACTTGTGCGCCAATATCCGTGTTTACAAATAAAAGAAGTGCCCTTTGCATTTAAAAAACGTATGTTTGGATGTACTAAGCGTAATTTAATTTTATTCATGATCACTTACACAATTTCTTTGATCCGTTTGCGATTTTTTCTTGCCTAAGAAAAAAATGAGAGATTATTCAGAATGAATCAAATCATTAAAATAAATACACATACGGGATCTCATGTATCAAGAATTTTCTTGAGTTTTATTCTTACTATTTTTTTAGCGCTTTGCGCGATTCATTTATTAAAACTCTACCCAATCAAGACACCATTAATAAAAAATTTAACTCCCTTGTTTATTAAAAAATTACAGCACGGCGATTTTCTTTATCCAAAACCTAAAGAAATCTTTATCATGAATTCTATCATTATATTGCTGCCTTTTATCATGATGATCGCCATTATTTTGGTAGACAATATTTACTATCGCTTGAGAAATGCAGCACCTGGATTTCTTTTTTATTATTCTTGGATCATGGCCGCTATATTGTTACTGCTCACTGCTATCACCACTCATGTGCTGTATTATTGTAATTATCTGAAGCTTTTGCTGAATGCTCTTTTTCATCTAAACTGGACGCTTAGTTTTCTTAGTATTTTATCTATCGCGCTCACCTTATATTTATCCGGATTTTTATCGGGATTCAAGAAAAACAAAAAATACTTTAAGCAAAAAACATTGCTGGTAGTGGGCATTAGCATCTTCATGATTTTTTTTCAATCCTTTTCCTTTCGTGTGCCCAGCATTTACATTGTCAATCATCATCTTCTTTGGACATCTAATTTCAACGCTGTGTTTTATTCTATGGCCCAAGTGATGGCAGGAAAAACTTTATTATTTAATTTACCTGCACAATATGGTCTTTATGCTGAATTGTTAAAGCCGCTTTTTTCACTCCTTGGATTATCTGTTTTTAAATTTACTTTGGTGATGGCCTTTTTAGAAATCATGGGGCTTTTAGCATTATTAATGGTTTTAGTGCAATTATTAAAAAGCCGCCTACTTATTTTATTGGCCATTTTAAGCTTATGTCTTGATCGAGCGGGTGTTTGGATGGTTGTAAATTATCTGTATAACGATCAGTATTATCAATATGATCCCATTCGCTTTTTTTTCCCGGCTATTTCTATTTTGTTATTTTTAAATATCATCAAAAAGATGGATGCAAAAAAAGTTATTCTTTTTTCTGTGATAGCTGCGCTTTCTTCCTTATGGAACATTGATACCGGCGTGCCTATCATAGGTGCTTTTTTAAGTTATTTACTCGCGCAAAGTATTTTGGGCCGCGCACATGTCAGTCGTTTTTATTTGTTAAAATTATTAGGGTTTGCAATCACTACTATTTTATTCGTGTTGTTGGTTTTTGCTTATTATTTACGTACGAAAGCCGGCGCACCGATCCATTTTGGACAGTTGTTACAATACCAACACACTTTTTACATTCTTGGATTTTTAATGATTCCTTTGCCGCGCGGGGGAATTTATCCTTGGCATATTATTTTTATGACGTACCTATTTGGAATGTGTGCTGCTTTTTATAATTGGTTTAAAGGATATCACTCTCTGCGATGGGATACTGTATTTTATATCAGTGTTCTTGGTATTGGTTTATTCGTTTATTACACAGGACGCGCGCATATTTATAATTTAATTGCTGTATCCTGGCCTGCATTTTTGCTCATGTTTATTTTCGTCGATTGGCTTTTACGGATGATTTCTTTAAAAAAATTGCCGCTTATTTTTATGACCCTCTGTTTGCCGATGGTCACATTAAGTGTATTGCTCGCCTCGAATTATCTCTATGGGTTGCCGACACTTTATCGTACGGGACACCCCGCTTGGCTTGCTCTTTATCATCAAACACCAAATACCACCGTCAAAAACATCGTCTTTATCAAAAAACATCTTCATGGTGATCAATCTGCCTTTATTGCAGCGCCTAATCAAGCTGTTTATTATGGGGAACTAGGGTTAGAAGCCAGCATCGATGGCGCAAGCGAAACAGAGATTATCTTACAATCAGATTATGATGAACTTCAGCAAGAATTACGAACAAAAGCTTTGCAGAAATCTATCAAACATATTTTCATCCAAAAAAATAAATTAGCCGCTTTCGCAAAAAACTTGCCAGGATACCGAATAGCAGCAGCTTCGCCAAGCGGATTGCTTTACATTACCTATTAAGACCTATAGCGGCGATTGTGTAAAAAGAACCAAACACGAGAACACAATCTCCCATCCTCGTAAAAGAATGTGCTGCTTGATAAGCCTTCTTAATTGAATCATACGAATGAACATTAAAAATATTTGATTCATGAAAATAACTTTCCAAGAGAGGTAAAGGCGTGCCTCGTTCAACCAAAAGCGGCGCAATATACCATTCATCGATATGGGCTTTAATGTTTTGGATAGTTTCTTTAATGTCTTTGTCCGCCAACATTGAAAAAACCGCGTGTACTTTTCCAGAGGGCTTATTTTGCTGTAAGTAATTCGCTAAAAACAATACCGCAGCGGGGTTATGTGAAACATCCAGGATTTGAGTGACCGCACCCGGGATCACTTGAATGCGCCCTGGAAGATCTACTTTTTTAAGTGCTCTACGAATAGCCGTCTCAGAAACCGGTACTTTGTCTTGCAATAACTCTAGCGCCATTAAAACCGTCGACATATTTTGTAATGCCAATCGCGGTAAGGGCAGATGATCAAGGCAGCGTGTCTCGCTAGACCAAGTCCAATCCATTCTATCTTTCTCAAAATAAAATTCTTTATTTTGACAAAACAAAGGCGCCTTTATCTGTTTTGCATAATCAGCCAGTATTTCAGGCGGGTTAGGATCTCCGCATAGGGCAGGTTTATTGGATCGAAAAATACCTGCTTTTTCGTAAGCAATTTTTTCACGCGTATTCCCTAACAAAGCTGTATGATCAATTGCAATGCTAGTGACAATAGAAACATCTGCATCAATGATATTCACCGCATCAAGCCTTCCGCCTAGGCCCACCTCTAAAATACCGATATCCAACGGGTGTTTTTGAAAAATATGAAGCGCCGCTAACGTATTAAATTCAAATTGCGTTAAAGTAATATCACTCCGTGCTTCCTCTATTTTCTGAAAAGCCTCAATAAAATCATCATCGGAAGCATTGGCCCCATTAATTCGTATCAATTCATTAAAACGATAAAGATAGGGCGACGTAAAGGCGCCTACGCGATACCCAGAGGCAATAAAACACGCTTCCAATCCTGCCACCGCGGATCCTTTACCATTCGTTCCACCAACCGTGATAATAAGACAGGAAGGCTGTAACAAATTTAACCGGCGCGCCACTTCTCGTACACGCTGAAGTCCTAAATCAATCAATTGTCTATGCTGCTGTTTAACTTTCTCTAACCAAGTCTCTAGCATTAATACGGGCATTATCTTTCCAAATAAACTGTACATAACAGGGCTTATAAGCTAGGTATTGTCTGTGCAAAAGCTATTGAAAACAACTACCCTCTCTAGTTATCCCCAACTATACCCAGCATATGGACAGCGAGTACGTGAGTAATCCACAGAGTAATACATCTATAACGTATTGAATAATTTATTAAAAAATGACTTACACACAGTTTTTCCCGTCCTTATAAAAAGAAAAACTAATAAAGAATAAAGATATAAAAAGAATTATGTTATTAAGCAATCAACAAACACCTATGCAGATACTGTTAAACATTTGACAATAATCAAAATGACACCTATCATTACCCCCCTGGTTTTAATTGATAATCGTAAAAAAATGGATGTAAGCCATTATGAAGAGAACATTCCAACCGAGCGTTATCCCGCGCAAAAGAAAACATGGTTTTCGTGCGCGTATGGCAACAGCAGACGGCCGAAAAGTGTTAAGCAGACGACGTGCAAAAGGCCGTAAAAGATTAATACCGTAATATATTTGAACAACAACGTGCGTGCTTTCCGCATTTACAGGTTAATAACTAAAGCAGAATTTAAATATGTATTTGATAAAGCACATAAGATAAACCATAAATATCTATTGGTGCTTTATAGACCTAATCAAAAGCAGCATGCTCGAATAGGTATTACTATCGGGAAACGTATTGTTAATCATGCTGTTGATAGAAACCGCATTAAACGGGTGATAAAAGAAAGCTTTCGAATCAATCGAGAAAAAGTGAGTGGATTCGACATTGTAGTACTCATTCGGAGACAATGTGATTTGTTAAGCAAGGAAGAACTTCGAAAAGGCGTAGACTATTTGTGGGAAAAATTAGTAAGGCAGCATCTCAATCAATCATCATCCTGATACGGACCTATCGTTATCTTATAAGTCCCATGCTAGGTGAATGTTGCCGTTTTCATCCTACGTGTTCTGCGTATGCCATAAAAGCAATGCAATCACATAATCTGTTTTATGCCATTTATTTAATGTTAGCTCGAATTTTGCGTTGTCACCCTTGGAATAAAGGCGGCCTAGATCTTGTTCCGGAACAAAAAACAAAATGCCAACCCATATAATTAATTATTTACGTATCGCACTTTATGTCATTCTAGTGATTATTTTACTTGTTTTATTTCAAGCATGGGACAAAGATCACCCTAAAGCTGTCATTGCAAAATCTTCTACCGTCACACCATCTGTCAATGACTATCTTCCCCCTGTTGTTAATAATGCAGCACAAAACGGAAGTGTTTCATCAGTTGTTCAAACGGGGACTCTTCTTCTGCAAACACTACAACAACCTATTATCCATGTGACTACGGATATTTTAGCTGTTGATATTAATCCCGTGGGCGGCAGTATCATTCAAGTTAAATTGCTAAAGTATCCAGAAGAATTGCACTCAACGGTTCCTTTTTTACTGCTAAATGATTTATCCAATACTCGTTACATTGCGGAAAGTGGTCTCTTAAGTGATTTAGGTCCTGATACAACCAAAGGACAAGCCGTTTACACAACAGAAGCAACGCGTTACATACTCGCTGATGGTGAAACAGCCTTAGCGGTGAAATTACACTGGAAAAACCCAGAAGGTATCACTGTTATTAAAACGTTTACCTTTAAAAGAAATAGTTATGAAATAGGCGTTGATTATCAAATCGTGAATACATCGCAAAAAATGTGGGAAGGTAATTTATATTTACAACTAATGCGTAAGAACACACCTCCTGTCACAAAACATGGTTTTGTTAATTTTGCTACTTACTTTGGCACCGCCATTTCAAGCCCTGACAAACCGTATGAAAAAATCAGTTTTAAGCAAATGGACAATAGTAATCTGAGTCAAACCATCAAAGGTGGTTGGGCTGCGATGATTCAGCATTATTTTGTGAGTGCATGGGTGCCGAATAATAATACGACATCCAATTACTTTACGCGCGTTACTCCAGATGGTCTGTATACGGTTGGCATGATCGGACCTAAAATATCGGTTAATCCAGGCCAAGAAGTGAATGCAAATGCTAAATTTTATGCGGGACCTGCAATCGCAGATCAATTAGAAAAAGTGGCGCCCGGCCTTCGATTAACTATTGACTATGGCTGGTTATGGGTAGTATCAGGCGCCATTTTTTGGATGATGCAAAAAATTTATAATGTCGTCGGCAACTGGGGTTGGTCAATTGTCATTGTGACCTTGTTAATTAAATTAATGTTCTATCACTTGTCCGCCAAAAGTTACCGCTCGATGAGCGGTCTTAAAAAATTGCAACCGCGCCTGAACGCGTTAAAAGAACGGTTTGGCGATGATAAACAGAAATTTACTCAAGCAACGCTTGAACTTTACAAAAAAGAAAAGGTAAATCCGATGAGCGGCTGCTTACCTATTCTGGTGCAGATTCCTGTCTTTATCGCGCTTTATTGGGTATTGATTGAAAGTGTGCAATTACGGCAAGCGCCCTTTATTTTATGGATCCATGATCTTTCTACCTACGATCCTTATTTTATTTTGCCCGTCATGATGGGTTTATCGATGTTTGTTCAGCAACGATTAAATCCACCGCCGCCAGATCCTGTACAAGCAAAAATTATGATGATGATGCCGATTGTCTTTACTGTGTTGTTTGCGAAATTTCCTGCAGGACTTATGTTGTATTGGTTTGTGAATAATACACTTTCCTTCTTACAACAATGGTACATTATGCGCGGTCTTGAAAAAGCAACCACTGCTTCTAACATAAAATGAAAAAGGTTACCG
>AMFJ01007870.1_pt1 | contig 22617 bp, 20 predicted proteins | sample 427208 | NCBI WGS metagenome assembly AMFJ01 (sample SAMN02954298, study PRJNA114691) | groundwater metagenome | biome: aquatic; feature: subsurface aquifer; material: sediment; isolation source: subsurface aquifer sediment | place: USA: Rifle, CO | collected 2008-08 | reverse complement strand
TTTCCGTCACTGTCCTCGACTTAACGAAGTTAAGTCTTGCGGAGGTTCCTTCAAGAACATACCCGCTTTAAATAATCAATGTAATTTTAAAATTTAGATATGGAGAAAGATAATGATAAATAGAGCAATATTTGTGGTTTTATTATGTTTTTTAGCAGGATGCGGGTTTAAGAGTCCGGCTGTTTCCCAGACGCATCTTGCTAATCAGTTTTTTAAGACCCTTGAATATCCAAGAATTGGATTAAACCAGCTTTCAACCAAGAGAATTAGAAATAATCCAAATGCTCTTAAAGATGCTGCTATGCTTGATATGGTAATTATCAATAAATCAGAAGATCTGTTTGTTGATAAGGAAGCATCTTACGAAATTGCAAGAAAACTTAAAGCATTAAACCCTGATATAAAAGTCTTGCAATACTTGAACATTTCGGATGTCTGGTTTTATCAGGACACTTTTAAAAATTTTGTAAAACAACATCCTGAAGTTCTTTTAAAAGATAGACAGGGAAGTTATATTTATCCTTATGAGAAAAGCTACGGCAAAAAAAGATATATGTTCGACTCAACTGAGCCTGTCTGGCAGAATTATTTTGCTGCAAGAATGAAAAGAATTACTGATCAGGGTATGGATGGACTATTTATTGACAACATTTGGAGGTCAAACTGGCAGAATTTAAATATATCAGAAGCAAAATTCAAACAAATACAAAGAGGATGGGAAGTTGCATTACAAAAAGGCAGACAACTGATAGGGCCTTATAAGATAATTATCGGGAATAGTCCTCCATCTCCCTTATATCAGGCTAGAGACATAGTTATGCTTGAAGGCAGGCTTAAGCCTACAAAAAAAAGCCTTGATGAATATTTTGACTGGACTCAACGTGCGCAGTCTAATAGCCAGATTATCTATGATACGGTTCAGTATGATACTTATAAAGGTGAAAAGTTCCATTATGTTCCTGAATTTTTCCTGCCAGCAGTGCTTTTAACTGATAATATATGGGGTTTTTCTTATGAATCGCCAAAATGGTTTGAACTGGTCAGGAAAGTTGGGAAAATTGGATACCCTGCAGCTGTTCGTCAAAGAATGCCTAACGGTGTATTGGTTAGGGATTATACAAAGGGAAAAGTGTTATTAAACGATACAAATACTGTAAAAACAGTAATCTTGCCACAAAATATTTATATGACTATTGATAATCAATTGATAAATCAGGTTAATCTTCAGCCTATGAAAGGCATAGTTTTGAAAAAAAGGTAATGTTACTTAATTTAATTTAACACTTGATGTATACAGAGTACTAATAGAAATGGTGTTTTTCAAATTTTTATAACAGGTTTAAATTGTGTTTATTCTGTGTTATCTTTACTTACAGGCTTTAATAAAAAGCAATTTTTCAATAAAATATAACCGTAAAAAATCCTGAAGAGCCTTTTAACTTCTGAATTAGGAACATAATTTTCTTTTTTAGGTCTACTATAATAGAATATTTATTGGGAGATAAATTTAAAATATAATATTAAGGTTATAACTTTAAATAATTCCAGAGACATTAGCCGATAACATAAGTAAGGTGAAGGCCATCACCAAATTAAGGATAATTATCAATCATGATAGATTTATTATTAAAACTTCTTGGGGATCCAAACGAGAAAAAGATTAAGAAAATTCAGCCTATAGTTGACTATATTAATAGTCTGGAACCTGAAATTATTGCACTTTCAGATGACGAGCTAAGGGCAAAGACAGTTGAGTTTAAAGAAAGATTAGCTAAAAGAAATAAATCATCCAATCCGCAAAGAGATAGAGAACTAGAAGCAGAAGCTCTTGAGAGTATTCTGCCTGAGGCATTTGCTGTAGTTAGAGAAGCAGGCAAGCGTACTCTTAATATGCGCCACTTTGATATGCAGCTTATTGGTGGTGTAGTTCTTCATAGGGGCGGGATTGCTGAGATGAGAACAGGTGAAGGTAAAACCCTTGTAGCCACATTACCTGCATATTTAAATGCCTTAACAGAAAAAGGTGTTCATATTGTAACAGTGAACGATTATCTCGCCAAGCGTGACAGCGAATGGATGGGTAAAATATATAATTTTCTGGGACTTGACGTTGGAGTTGTTTTAGCAAACAGATCTTTTAATGAATTTGAACTGAAAAAACAAGCATATGCTGCTGATATTACATACGGCACAAACAATGAATTCGGTTTTGACTATTTGAGAGATAATATGTCCGGAAGTCTTGAACAGTTAGTTCAAAGACCGGTTTATTATGCTATTGTTGACGAGGTCGATAGTATTCTTATTGATGAAGCTAGAACACCTTTAATTATTAGCGGAAGACTTGAAAAATCAGCAGAAACATATAAAACAATGGCAAAAGTTGCTCCATTGTTAGTTAAAGATGTTGATTACACAGTAGAAGAGAAAAATAAAAACGTAATTCTTAATGAAGAAGGCATTGATAAAGCTCAGGAATTAATAGGAGTAAAAGACTTATTTGACCCTGCAACCCAGTATGCACATCATTTGTTACAGGCTTTAAAAGCAGAAGAATTATATAGAAAAGACGTCGATTATGTAATCAAAAATGGCGAAGTAGTCATAGTTGATGAATTTACAGGGAGGCTTATGGAGGGTCGTCGTTGGAGTGATGGTTTACATCAGGCTGTAGAAGCTAAAGAAGGTGTGGCTATTCAGGATGAAACCCAGACTCTGGCCAGTATTACTTTCCAAAATCTATTCAGGTTATATCCAAAATTAGCAGGCATGACAGGTACTGCTATGACTGAAGAAGCAGAATTTGGAAAAATTTATAAGCTTGAAGTAAGTTCAATACCAACAAACAGAAAAGATGTCAGAACAGATTATCCTGATATTATTTATAAAACAGAGAAACAAAAGTATATCTCAGTTGCAGATGAGATTGAAGAAATCCATGAACAGGGTAGGCCTATTCTTGTAGGTACAATAAGTATTGAAAAATCAGAACACATATCCAGCCTTCTAAAGAAAAGAGGCCTTAAGCATAATGTGTTAAATGCTAAGCATCACGAAAAAGAAGCTCATATTATTGCTCAAGCAGGCCGTTATGGGGCAATTACAATTGCAACTAATATGGCTGGTCGTGGTACTGATATATTGCTTGGTGGTAACCATGAATTCTTAGCAAAAGAATCATTAATTGCAAGAGAAATTACTCCTGAAGACACTCCTGCTGATGAATACAAAAAATTAAAAGAGCAGGCCCTTGATGAAGCGCTTAAAATCACTCAGGATGAACATAAACGTGTTGTGGAAGCAGGTGGCTTGCATGTTATTGGTACAGAAAGACACGAATCAAGACGTATTGATAACCAATTAAGAGGTAGGGCTGCAAGACAGGGTGACCCGGGTTCAACCAGATTCTTCCTGTCACTTGAAGATAGCCTTATGAGAATTTTCGGCGGTGATAAAATATTTGCTCTTATGGAAACCCTGAAGGTTGATGAAGATATGGCTATTGAAGCTCCTCTTGTCAGCAGAAGCATTCAATCTGCTCAAAAGAAAGTTGAAACTTATCACTTTGATATAAGAAAACACGTTCTTGAATATGACGATGTAATAAACCAGCAAAGGGAACTCTTTTATCGTCAACGCAGAAAAGTTCTTGAAGGTGGGAATATTTATGAAGATGTCCTTCATATGATTGATCAGGAAGTTAATCAAATTATGGGAGGCTACATAAACCCTGAAATGTCGCTTGATGAGTATGATGATGAAACTTTAAAAAGTATGCTTAAAGCCCTTCACTCATCAATACCGCAATTGTCATATATTGATTTAACCAGCATCAAAGGGCTAAAATACAACGTATTATACGACAAGCTTAAAGATGCAGCGCTGGATGCATATAAAAAGCACGAAGCTGAAATCGTTCACTTCTACAACTCAACCCTTGGTCAGTCTCATGAAGTTGATCAGGACAAATTTGAGCCTCAGGAAGTTAGTGCATCAAATAACATAATGAGAAGCCTTGAACGCGATATTTTATTAAGAATTGCAGATAGCAAATGGATCGATCACTTGCATAATATAGATATGTTGAGAGAAGGCATAGGCTTAAGAGCTTATGGACAAAAAGATCCGCTTATAGAATATAAGCGAGAAGCCTTTGATATGTTTAATACAATGATGCATGATATTCAAAGAGAAACCGTAGCTCACTTGTTTAGAACTAAATTTGAGATTCAGGTTGTGCAAATGCACGATGATGAACCGATAAGTACAGATTTATCAAGAGCGGCAGAGAAGTTTATTCCTCCATCATCAGAAAATGAATCGATAAAATCTAACGGTAAAGTCGGCAGAAATGATGTTTGTCCTTGCGGTAGCGGTTTAAAATATAAAAAATGCTGTGGAGCTGCACGCACTTCTAAAGTTTAATATAGAATAATTAATTTAATTAATATAGAATTTAGAATGGTGTTTGACATCATTCTAAATTTTTGAGAATAATTTATTGGATTGACATAAAGTTAGAAGAGGACTATATTTTCTCCGTCGGTGGCTAAGCCACATTCACATGTCAGCAATCATTCCAATAATACTTGGTTGATACTAGGAGAAAGAAACGCTCTGCGTTTCAAGGCTCCTTCAAAAACATAGTCCTCTTAATAATATTGTTATTTATAGTTGGCAAGATGGGTATATTTGCCCATCAAAAAAGGGGCAAATTTTAGAATAAGAGGTGTAATATGATTGGTGAATATAGAAGAAAACGAGAAGAAATAAAAGAAAAGCTGCTCAAAGTCAGGAGCTGTCTTTGAGTTAGATAAGCTTAAAAAAAGTATTGCTGATTTAGAAGAGAAGCTCCAGGATCCCAATCTCTGGAATAACCCTCAAGAAGCTCAGGAATTATCTCAGCGATTAAGTGAATTGAAAAATACCCTTAATCAATATAACAATTGGTCAACTCATGTTGAAGATATTGGTGTATTAATAGATCTTGCCGATGAGGAAAACGATTCCTCCCTTTACGGCGAAATTGAAGCTATTATGTTACAGCTTGATACTGAGCTTGACAAATGGGAGCTTCAAAAGATGCTTGGTGGTGAATTTGACACTAATGATGCTATTTTAACAGTTAATGCCGGAGCTGGTGGTACAGATGCTCAGGATTGGGCGCAGATGCTTCTTAGAATGTATATAAGATGGTCTGAATCCAGAGGCTGGAAAGTGGATACTCTTGATATTTCAGAAGGCGAAGAAGCAGGAATAAAGAGTGCAACGATAAAAATTACCGGTAAATATGCTTATGGCTATGCAAAAGCTGAAAAAGGCGTTCATAGACTCGTAAGGATATCACCTTTTAATGCTAACGCTAAGAGACAGACAAGTTTTGCTTCATTAGAAGTCAGCCCTGTTATGCCGGGTATTGAGTCAAAAGTTGACATCAGGCCTGAAGAAATAGAAGTAGAGACTATGAGAGCCGGTGGTGCCGGCGGTCAAAATGTTAATAAAGTAGAAACAGCAGTTAGAATTGTGCATAAACCTTCAGGTATAGTTGTAAAATGCCAGCAGGAAAGATCTCAGGCTCAAAATAAAGAGCTGGCCATGCAGCTTTTGGCATCAAAACTTCTTGCTATTAAACAGGCTCAGCATGAAGACAAAATGGCACAAATTAAAGGGGCTGCGATGGATATCAATTTTGGAAACCAGATCAGGTCTTATGTATTCCATCCATACAGCATGGTTAAAGATCATAGGACTAACTATGAAACTGGAAATGTTGAAGCTGTTATGAATGGAGAGTTGGATAGCTTTATAGAAGCCTATTTAAGAAAGAGTTTGGAAGAATCCTGTTAATCAAATTCAATTAGCTGATAAGGTTTTACGCCAAGAGCATTTGCTATATCAACAATTTTAGATAAAATTATATCACGCTGTGCTACTTCTACCATAGCAATAGTAGAGCGTGATACTCCTGCTTCAAAAGCTAATTCTTCTTGGGTTAAGCCTTTTTGTATTCTAAACTCTTTTATTTTATTTCCAAATTTTATTAAAAATTCCTTGTTCATAAAAACATTTTTATAATATACTACTACCAGTGACAATCACTGGTAGTGACAAATAAGGAGAAAGCTATGCAAGATAGGAATTTTAAGGCTTTTATTGATGAAATTAGGAGTGAGTTTCAAATTGCAATTGACGATCTTTTTAATGCTATAGAAATAATTAGCGAGGATTTACATGAGCTTAAAATGCAGAAGACAAATTCTGATGCAAAAGTACTACCAAAATCAGAAAGCTAACATCAATAATACTATTATTTGTTATTCCTTCATCATTTCTTCTACTTCTTCTTCTCCATTTTTATAAAACTCGAATTCCTCTGGATTTAGTTCTCTTAGTACTCTCATAAATTCCCCGGCATGCTCTTTTTCTTCGTTTGCAACATCTATAAGAACTTTTTTAGCGAGCTCATCGTCAATAGATTCTGCTATTTGCATATAAATTTGCACAGCTTCGTATTCTGCTGCAATGCTAAATCTGATAGCACGCATTAACTCTCCTTTTGTTAGTTTTCTATCGCTGTTTAAACCTTTAAAGGGGCTTGAGAATTCCGGCATAATTATCTCCTTTAAATATGTTTAATTTTGTAACTGTAAAGCTTTCGAATTATACCAGATGCTATAAAAACTTATATTCTACTCTATAGTTAGTAATATAGGCCAATCTAATAAAAGGTGATAAAAAGTGCCAGAGTTACATTCTTGACAATGGCCACCACATATAGTGTAATGCTGTTATATGTTTAGTACTAAAATATAGTAAAATTAACGGTTTGGGACTAGTCGACTATTGCAGATATATATCAAAGAAATAGATATAGATAATTTTAAGTCTTTTTCAGATAAGACCACCATCCCTTTTCTGGAAGGCTTTACAACCATATCAGGACCTAATGGTTCTGGTAAAAGTAATATTATTGATAGTGTATTATTTGCTCTTGGTTTGTCAACATCCCGTACATTAAGAGCTGAGAAGCTTCCTGATCTTATAAATAACCTCGGAAAGAAAAATGAAGCTTCAGTTAAAATAGGTTTTACTGAAAACGGTCGTGACGTTAGCTTTTCCATTACAAGAAAAATTAAAAGAAACAGTAATGGCTATACAGGTACATACTATCTAAATGATAGAGTTTCATCCCTGACTGAAATTCACGATCACTTGTCTAAATATAATATATCTCCCGGTTGTTATAACGTTATGATGCAGGGGGATGTCACAGGCATCATAAATATGACCCCTTTTGAACGTAGAAAAATTCTCGATGAAATAGCTGGAGTCGCTGATTTTGACAGAAGAATAGAACAGGCAAAAAAAGAGCTTGAAACAGTTGAAGATCGTGTAGATAAATCAAGTATTATCCTGAATGAGATTGATGTCAGGCTTACACAGCTTGAAGAAGAAAGATCACAGGCTCTAAAATATCAAAAATTAAAAGAAGAAAAACAAGCTCTTGAAAGTAAGATTTCTATAGTCAAATACTTTGATATAAAAACTTCTATGGAGCGCCTGCATGAAAGTATTTTGGACGCCAACAAAACTAAAAAATCAGAAGATGAAAAGCTAAAAGAGCTAATTGCTAGCCTTGAATCAACTCAGTTAGAGTTAAAAGAAATATCTGAGCTTGTTAAAGCAAAAGGTGAAGATGAGCAAATAGAGATTAAAAAGCAAATTGAGTCATTAAAAGGCGTTATAGCAAGAAAAAAAGATGCTATAGCCTATATTGATAAACAGGTTCAGGATAACAGCAATAATACAGCTAGTGCTAAAGATAATATTCAAAGATTAAAAGAGAAAATAGAAGATACATGCCTAAAAATAGACAATAAAAAAGATGAAATAACCGTTATCGAGCAAAATATTAAACAGGAAAAAGAAGAACTCGACAGAATTACAAGCGAAGTTTCAAGCATAAACAAGACAACCAATGAAAATCTTGAAAAAAGAAGCGCTTTAAGAAGGAATCTTGAAGCTAAACAGGATGAAGAGAATGCCTTTTTAAAAGAAAAGCTTATTCTTGAAGAAAATTTATCCAGATATACCCGCGATATAGAAGAAGCTCAAAAAGAAATTGAAAAGTCGGATGAGTCTAAAAAAGAACTCCTGTCTAAACAAGATATGGCGCAAGTGCAAGTTACTGAGTTAACTCAGGAATTAAAAGACTATGAAACTATGCAAAAGAGCTGCCTGTTTGAGCTGGATAAAATAAAAAATGAATTAAATGACTTAAATTACAATATTTCACTGGCTTATAAAAGAGTTGCCCAACTTGAAGCAAATAAACGAGCCGTGGAAGATATGAATTTTGGCAGAGAAATTGATACTATAATGAATTCAGGATTAACTGGAGTTCATGCCCCTTTGGCTAAGCTTGGGCAAGTTGATAAAGAATATGCAACCGCTCTTGAAATAGCTATGGGTGGAAGAATGAGATTTATAGTAGTTGACACAGATGAAATAGCAAGCAGGGCCATCGAAATTTTAAAGTCTGCAAGAGCAGGCAGAGCAACGTTTTTACCTTTAAATAAAATTAACCCAAGACCAAGGGGGCAGAAAGTTCCAAATATACCCGGTGTCATAGATTATGCTATTAACCTTATTGAGTTTGACAGTGTTTATGATTCTGCTTTTCATTTTGCACTTGGGGAAACTTTAATAGTCGAAGACATGAATGTAGCAAGAAGTCTGATTGGCAGATATCGTATGGTTACACTTGATGGAAGTCTTCTTGAAAAGTCAGGTGCGATGACAGGAGGTTCTGCAAGTAGATCAGGGCTGAAATTTGCTCAGGCTGATGATGATGAGCTTGATATTTATAAAGAAAGAGTTAAAGAGCTTGAAAATAAGAGTATAGCTCTTGAAAGATCAAAAGCTGAAGCTGAAAAAAAGCTGGATAAAATAAGACAAGACTATTCAAGCACGATGACCGAGCTTAACAGAAAGAAACTTGAACTTGATAATATATCGAGAAACCTGAGCGATTTTGATGCAACTTTAGAATTAAAGCGTAATTTAATTACTGAGCTTACTCCAAAGGTTGATGAGGCTGAAAAGGCGTTATCTCAACAGAATGACAAGCTTCAAAAAATTGCTGAGATGATTCAAGGCATTAGTGATCAAATTGTAAATATAGAAAAAACATTACCAAAAGATGATTTAACCAGATTAAATGATCTGACAGAAAGTATTGAGTTCCAAATCAAGAGCAATGAATCTAAACTTGCCAATTGCAATAATGATATTAAGTCTCTAAAAATGGAGATAGACTTTAATAATCAGGCGATCAAAGCACAGGAAGAAAGAATAGAGAGTCTTGGTAAAGATAATGTTACTCTTGCTCAGGAAAAAGAGCTTCATAAAAATGAAATTACTGAAACTGATAAGAAAATATTAGAATTAAACGAGAAAATTAAAGAAATAGGCCACGAATTAGTTGAACTTCAACAAAAAAGAGACAGCATTAATGAAGAAGTCTTAAATCTTGAAAAGAGAAAAAGTATTGCCGAATCTAAAATTGAAAGATTCCATGAACAGGTAGAAGCGTTCAAAACAAGAAGAAAAGAATTAGAACCTGAACTTTTCAATATTAGAGAAGAATTAGTTCAGCAGGGATATGATATTGCAGCTTTAGCAAAAGTAGACATATCTATAGAAGAAGTAAATAAAGGTATAGCAAGACTTCAGCGTAGAATGGAAGAACTCGAGCCTGTAAACATGAAGGCTCTGGTCGAATATGATGAGGTTTTCAACAGAAAACAGGAGCTTAAAAATAAGATAGATACTCTTTCCAATGAAAGAACTCAGATAATTGAAAGAATGAATGGCTATGAAGATCTTAAATATCGATCTTTTATGGACACATTTAACAATGTAAACGGCAACTTTAAAGATATTTTTGAGCAATTGTCTGATGGTATAGGCAGTTTAATTTTGGAAAATACTCATGAACCATTTTCTGGCGGCTTAACTATCGAAGCACAGCCAAGAGGCAAGAAAATGCAACGCTTAGAAGCCATGAGTGGTGGAGAAAAATCCCTCACGGCTTTAGCTCTGGTATTTGCATTGCAGCGTTACATGCCAGCACCATTCTATGCATTTGATGAAGTTGATATGCACCTTGATGGCATAAATGCAGAGCGATTAGCTCAAATGATAAAAACTCAGGCGTCAAATACACAATTTATAGTAGTATCTTTAAGAAAACCTATGATAGAATCAGCAAATAGGACTATTGGTGTTACGCAGAAAAATAATGGCGCAACAAAAGTAACAGGGGTGAAGTTCCATGAGTAGCGTTATTCTTCAAGACGGAATAGAAATTCTTGTAGAAATGGCAAAAACAGGCAAGATTGACCCCTGGAACATTGACATTGTCGATGTTACAGATAAATTTTTACATGAATTAGTTGAAATAAAGTCTCAAAACCTGAAACTTACAGGCAGAACCCTTTTCTTTGCTGCTGTTTTATTAAGATTAAAATCCGATATTTTAACAGAACCTTCCATAATAGAGACTGAAGATCCTAATTCTTTTGAAGAAACATATGAAGATACTTTAGATGACGATATAAATCTTAATAACGTAATTTCTCTTGAAGATGCTCTAGCCAGAAGAACCAGCGTTAGATTAAACAGAAAACGTGTTGTTACCTTAAAAGACCTGATTAAACAGCTTGAATTTTATGAAAAAATCGATAAAATCTGTTCTTTAAAGAACGCTCAGGAAAGAGCCAAAACAAGAAGAGCACGTTCTTATGCTGATTTTACACCGGAAGACATTCTTGAAATGGCTCATGAAGAGTATATTGAAGATGGCATTGAGAAACTTCACGTCATATTACTAAAATTATTTGAAACCAGTGAAAAAATTGAACTTTCTGATCTCAATGAGACAGGCATGGACAAGATTTCTACTTATATAACTTTGCTATTTTTAGCTGCCAGAAGTAGAATAGATTTAGTACAGGATGAATTTTATTCCGACCTGTACATAGTTCCAGAGAGTGTAGGCTAATAATTTATTAGACAGTAAAAAGAGAGGTTTATAAAATGGGTGAAGGTAATTCTTTAATTAATCTTGGAGATTTATCAAAACCTGTAACTGTCTTGCTTGAAAAAATATCTGATGCAATAGGCATTGTTTATGAACCACATCAAATAAAACGTATAGCAAAAGCTGAGGTTGAAGCTGATAAAATTAGGGCTTTAGGCAAAATTGAGGTTAATGAATTAGAGCAAAGAGCGTTAGTACGTTTTGTTAATGAAGAAACAAAAAAACAAATAAATATGGAAGAAATAATAAAAGAAGCAATATCAGGCGTTAATCAAAACGCAAGGCCAGAAGATATAGAAGATGACTGGATATCAAATTTCTTTGAAAAGAGCAGACTAATTTCTGATAAAGAAATGCAGTTATTATGGGCTAATATTTTATCCGGTGAATCAAACAAGCCCGGAACATTTTCAAAACGTACTGTCAATTTTATGTCTTCTTTAGATAAAAATGAAGCTATGCTTTTTAAAAATCTTTGTAGTTTTGCATGGGAGGGTCTAGGCCCATTAATATTTGAGCCAAATGCAGAAATATATAATAAAAATTCAATAGATTTTGGTTCATTACAGCATTTAGATAGTATTGGATTGATAAATTTTAATATCTTATCTGATTTTCTACTAAAATTAGTTTCAAATGAAGTATTGATAAATTACTATGGAAAGCCTCTATATATCAAGTTTAACAAAGTAGAAGATAATGTTTTAAAATTTGGCAAGGTAAATTTTACTCAAATTGGAAAAGAATTAAGCAATATTGTAAATACTGACTCAAATCCAGATTTTTTTAAATATACAATAAGTCAATTAAAGGAAAATAATCCAAATATAGAAAAAATAGAGGAATATATTAATTAGTTAAAGTCTCTGTCATTGCGAGGAATGAAATGACGAAGCAATCCAAACAATATTACACTTACATATTAACCAATTTTGAAAACGGAACGCTTTACACAGGTGTTACTAATGATCTTGTTAGAAGAATTTATGAACACAAAAACAAATTAATTGACGGTTTTTCAAAAAAATATGATTTAACAAAATTGGTTTACTACGAAATATTTGATAATATTGAAAATGCTATTGTCAGGGAAAAACAAATTAAAGGTGGTTCTCGAAAAAGGAAACTGCAGTTGATAAATAATTTTAATGAGAAATGGAAAGATCTGTATGATAATATTATTTAGTAGGTTCTTGGATTGCTTCGTCGCTACGCTCCTCGCAATGACACAAGGTATTATAGAATGATTAAGAACATAAGACAGTGCGAAGCACCGCGCAATGACAAAGAATTTTAGTTAAAATTTTATCGGGAAGAAAATGTCTTTAAAACCACGCATAGAAACTGTTTTGTTTATAACGGCAAAAGCCATGCAAATAGATGAGATAGCAGAAATCTTAAAAGAAGATCCTGCTGAAGTTGAATCTGCTTTGCTTGATTTGATTATGGATTATTCTTCAAGAGAAACCGCCCTTGAGATTGACGATGAGGATGGTTATATAATTCAGGTAAAGCAGGAATATATGGACATAGTAGAAAAGCTTGTACCTGTTGAATTAAAGCCTGCTGTATTAAGGACTTTATCGGTTATTGCCATAAAAGAGCCTATAAGACAAACAAAGTTAATCGAATTACGCGGACAATCAGCTTATGATCATATTTTAGAGCTTCTGGATAAAGGGCTTATAACCAAGAAAAAAGATAAAAACGGCAGATCATTCGTATTAAAGACCACCCCGAAATTTGCAGAATATTTTAAATTAAAAGGCGACACAAAATCTCTGGCTAAAATTCTGGATTTAGATTCAACTGCAAAAGAATCTTAAAGACATACTTATAAAAAACTTAATAATACATATAAGTCCTGACTTGCCTTATAATTCTTGAGATTTTACTTTATCTTTAATAATCAGGTTTAAAGTGTATTATAATTTATTAAGGTAACCAGTAACAAAGTCCGGACGTTATATATCGATAGCTTATGTCAAAAATTTTAATTATTTACAATAAAGAAGATAACAATCAGGATTCAGCCGATCTCTTAAAAGATGTTGGTTATGATGTAACGGTTGCTTTTAGCCAGGAAGAAGCTTTTAAAGCTGCAAATGAGCTGTCGCCTGATATAGCTCTGGTTGATACTTCCTGCACAGAAATAAATATCTCCAATATATGTAAAAAATTAAAATTACATAGTAAAACTAATGATATACAAATAATTTTACTCACTTCACAGGATTCTCCATCAGAAGAAGTGCTTGTTGGGGCTGATGGATATATTACTAAGCCTTTTAGGGATAATATATTAATTGCTACGGTTAATGCCCATCTTCGAATTAAAAAGCTCTTGGATATTTTATATACAAATAACAGTGAGCTGGCAAAGAGTTTATATCAGTTAAACGTACTTTATAATACAAGTTCACAATTAGCCGGGACTTTAGATAAAACAAAACTCGTAAGTATTATGAATATCGGGCTTGAAAAAAGTCTGAATTTTTCAATTTGTCTTGCATTGATAATAAATAATCCTGAAGATGCAACTCTTATAGTTAATTCTCTATATCCAATATCAGGAAGACTGGAGCAGGCACTAAAGTTAAGAGCCATTATCGGATATAAAAGCCTTTTTGAAAACGCAAAGCTTCCTTTTGAATTATCAATAGATAATGTAAAGGTAGAAAAAAATATAAAAAGTGAAGAAAAAACTTATGATTTGCCTGTTCTTGAATTTGACAGTCTGTTTTCGCCAATTAGTACATCAGATCAATTCTTTGGAACAGTGGAAATTTTAAGAGAAAGTGAATTTTCGGGAGAAGATTCAACTTGCTTCCAGACAGTAGTAAAACAGGTATCACTGCCTCTTGAAAGTGCAATTCTATATGAAGAAATTAAAAAGACAAATATAAAACTGGAAAAGCTTGAGAAGCTTAAATCAGAATTTATATCAATCGTGTCTCACGAGTTAAGGACTCCGCTTACTTCTATTAAAAACTCCCTTGATATTATGTTAACCGGTAAAACAGGCGAGATAACCGCTACACAGGATAATTTTCTGAGTATAGCCAAGAGAAATGTTGATAGATTATCAGGAATTATTAATGATTTGCTTGATTTATCAAAAATCGAAGCCGGGAAAATGGAGTACAGGTTTAAGCCTCTTAATATTCTTGAACCAATTCAATTTGTAATATCAACGTTTGAAAGTCTTGCTGAAAAGAAAAGTATTAAATTAAGCCTGAATATAGCTGATGAGCTTCCTCAAATGTATGGTGATATTAATAGAATTGAGCAGGTTCTGTCAAATCTTTTGTCAAACGCTATTAAATTCACTCCTGAAAGTGGAGAAATTAAGATATCAGCTAAAAAGGTAAAGGCTGATTCCATTGATACCAGCTTGTTTTATAAAGACCCATCTACAATAAATCTAAAACATCAAAATAGATTAAAAGGGGATTATGTCAAAATAAGCATTGAAGATAGTGGAATTGGTATAAATGAAATAGATATTCCTAAAGTTTTTGATAAGTTTCAACAAATTGAAAGTTCATTAAGTAGAGAAGTAGGGGGCACAGGCTTAGGTTTACCTATTGCAAAGCAGTTAATTGAAGCGCATAGAGGTGAAATTTGGCTTGAGAGTGAACCGCAAAAAGGTAGTACGTTCTCATTTGTCTTGCCCGTTATGATGCATCATAGTACTTTTTTACTTGAACTTGATAATGAGCTTCAATATTCAAAGTATAATCATTCTAATCTTGCATTAATCTTACTTGAAGAGCATTTTATTGATTCTGCACAGGCGATAAGCTCTATAATTAAAGATATTGCAGCCGGTAAGATAAATATAATCAGAAAAGGAGATAAATGTAAGTTCTTTACTCAGGATAATAATATGCAGATTATCATTTCCAATACTGATAAAGTAGGTGCAAATAATGTTATTAAGCGTTTGAAAAAGTATCTTCAGGATAACACTTCACAATATCTGAATCACAATTTGAATTTAGGTATTTCTATTTATCCTGAAGAAGCTATAACCAGTGAAGAACTAATAGAACAGGCTGAAAAGTCTGTCTGTAAACTTTCTAACCATAATAAAACCAATTAAGGGGCAGGAAATGACCAATAAAAAAATTCTTATAGTTGATGATGAACAGGATATAGTAGAAACTCTCAAATTTGTATTTGAAGCTGAGGGCTTAAACTGCATTACAGCGTATGATGGTGAGGAAGCTTTAAACAAAGCAAAGACCGAAAATCCTGACCTGATAATTCTTGATGTAATGCTTCCAAAAATCAATGGTTATAAAGTTTGTAGACTTTTAAAGTTTGATACAAAGTATAAAAATATTCCTATACTTATGGTTACAGCCAGATCTCAGGATGAAGATAAGTTAATTGGAGAAGAGACAGGCGCAGATGAATATATTACAAAGCCCTTTGATATAGATGAAGTAATAAGTCTAGCCAAGCAATATCTTAACAAGGTTTAGTAGTTACAATTTACAGGTAATATTATGCAGAATCCCCTAAGCAATAAAACCATAGAAAAGTTGAAATACGATCTTGTAAGAGATGGATTGCTTAGTTATGAAAGTCTATCTAAAGCTGAGGAAATTGCAAAGGGTGAAAATAAAAACCTTGCTCAGGTTCTCATTCAGTCAAATTTAATTCCTGAGCAGGATTTACTTGGTTTTATCGAGGCTAAACTTCATATACCTTATGTAAATCTTGATGATTATACCATTGATAAAAGCTGTTTAAGTTTTATCTCCAGACAGGAAGCCCAAGGTTACAGGATAATCCCGTTATTTAAAATTGAGGATGTTTTAACTATTGCTATGGCTGATCCGCTTGATCTTTTCTTGATGAATAACTTAATTAACTGCATAAATTGCAAGATTGAACCTATTATTTGTTCTGAAAGAAGTATTTTAGAGGCAATAGATAAACATTATTCCTCTGATAACTCAGATAATTTTGAATATAAATCTGCTGATAATATTGAGTTTGACTGGCGGCAGGAATTAAATAATGAGAATCATGACAATATACAGGCGCAAAAGATTATCCAAGCTATCATATATCAAGCAATAACAGAAAAAGTACAGGAAATTTTCCTTGAAAACACTACAAACGGGATAATTGTTAAATTCAGGAAAAATAACGAGTTGCAAAACAAGGGTGATATCCCTGTTTTATTGACTTCTCTTATCATTTCAAATTTAAAAGTTATGTCCAATCTTGATCCATCAATTATTGAGGTCCCTCAGTTAGGAAAGCTGGAAATTTTACTGCAGTCAAATAAAATTATAGTTAATGTAGCTTCTTTTCCTACAGCCAATGGAGAAAGAATCTCGCTTAAAATTTATCAACAGCCTAAAAAGCTGGAAGAATTAGGTATAAATACTGAAGAGTTGGATTTAATAAAATCAGGTTTAGCTAAATCAGGCATAATACTCATATGCAGCACAGATTTAAACCTTAGAGCATCTATGGTTTATTCTCTTTTATCTTCTTTAAATGCAGCAGACAAAAATATAATGACCGTAGAATCTGCAATTAAGTATGAATTAGCAGGTGTTAATCAATGTGAATTAAACGAAAAAGTAGGATTTAGCATTGATAAAGCTATAAAATTTATTGATTTTCAATCTCCGGATATTATTTATCTTGAAGATGCTCTTACAAAGACCGGAATAGAGTTTATATTATTCCTTGTTCAAGCCGGCAAGATTGTAATAACAGACAATTCAGCGGACGAAAATATATTGAATAATCCTTATTTTAAAGAGCTTTCCAGTTTTATTTCCTGTATGGTTTTTGCGCAGAATAATACAATTAAGGTTATAACTAAAAAAGATCAGCTTAATTAAGCCGATCTTTTTGTAAATTTATTAGAATTTATTGAAGAAGATACTGTGATTCATTGCTGCTTATAGGAGAAGGAGATGTAACTCCACCTGTAGGGGTAACTATTATCCTTAAAATATCTATTCCGGCAGTATTACTTCCTTTTTCAAATCCATCTATATCAACAAGAAAAGTTACATTTGAAGCAAAATCATTATTAAATCCGGACCATCTCATTCCATTAGTAGTTGTAAAATTAAATACCGTAGCGTTAGAAAAGGTGCAATTGGAGTCAGGTAAAGTATTGACTTTGCTTACAAAATTGTTGCAGAAATAGCTTGTAGTGGCATTAGAAAAATTTCCTGTAGGGTATAAACTGACATCTGAGGAAAGAGTGCTTACTACAGATTCTACAGTTTGGAAAGATGATTTATACAATGTCTTGTATTGATCATCAACAGTATTTAGTACTGTAGGGATTGCAATAGCAGCTATTACGCCTATTATTGTTACAACAATCAACAACTCCGCTAAAGTAAAACCCTTTTTCATAACTTACCCCTAAACTTTATTAATTATTTTATATTCTCATTATTATATATGCTGGTTATGCTGTCAACTTTGCTTGATAAAGGTTTTAATACTAAAACGACTAATTATAAGCTTATCCTATGATATAAACATACAGTCCCCATAGCTGTAAAAACGGTACTTTTTCTCAATAGCTTTTTTATAAGCTTCAAAGGCATATTCTTTGCCTGCAAATGCAGATACTAGCATTAATAGGGTTGATTTTGGCAGGTGAAAGTTAGTTATTAATTTATCTGCTACATTAAATTTATAGCCGGGATAAATGAATAAATCACTTGAACCTGTGGTTGGCCTGATCTCACCATATAATTTATAAGCTGATTCAATCGTCCTTACTGATGTGGTTCCAACAGCCACAATGCTTTTACCCTGTTTCTTGGCATTATTTATGATATTTGCCGTTTGCTCAGAAATCTGATAAGTTTCTTTATCCATTTTATGCTCTAGAATATTTTCTGCCCGAACAGGTTTGAAAGTCCCTAAACCCACGTTAAGAGTAACATGACAGATTTGCACACCTTTTTGCTTAATCTGCTTGAGTAAATCTTCACTAAAGTGCAGCCCTGCTGTTGGTGCAGCTACAGAACCGGGGTTTTGGGCGTATACTGTTTGATATCTTTGATAATCCAGTTTTCTAATCTCACTATCTGATAGAGAACGCATAATATAAGGAGGAAGAGGAATATTTCCTACTCTGGTGAGAATTTCTTCAAGATTTTCATCATATTTTAATTCTATAATCCATTTATCATTATCAGTTTTATCAAGCACTTTTGCTTCTAATTCCTCAGAAAATTCAATCATTGTACCTGATTTAACACGTTTAGCAGGTTTTATTAGACATTCCCAAATATTATCTGTCTTGTTTTCAAGTAAAAAAATCTCGATATTAGCGCCTGTCTGTTTTTTACCAATTAATCTTGCAGGAATAACCCTTGTATTATTCATTACAAGGACATCATTTTCGCTTAAATGATCAATTATATTAAAAAACTTCTTATGCTCAATCGTTTTATCTTCTTTATTCAGGATCATTAAGTTTGAATGATCTCTTTTTTCCGAAGGAAACTGAGCTATTAATTCTTTAGGAAGTTCATAATCAAATTCACTTATATGCATATTTTTACCTGTTTTTCTGCTAATTGTCTTTATTATTGTATAATAACAACAACAATATTTAGGGGTGATTTTATCACCTAACTTAAGCTAACGATTAATGTCTTTTATAGCACTACTTATTTTAGGATTACTTATGCTAAATAAAATAAAATCAGATAAATTTTCAAAATTACGAAGCATTATCCAGAATTATGGCAGTGCTGTAGTTGCATATTCAGGCGGGATAGATAGTACACTGTTGTCATATGTTACTCACCATATTTTAGCCCAAAAATCATTAATGATTACTGTTAAATCAGAATTTATTACAGATCAGGAATTAAAAGAAGCTCTGGAGTTAGCAGAAAAATATGGATTTAACCATACAATATTAAACTTAAATGTTCTTGATAATGTAGCAGTCACGAAAAATGACCCTCAAAGATGCAAGTATTGCAAAGAGCTAATTTTTGGCCAGATCACTGAATTAGCCAAACAAAAGGGTTATCAGTACATATTTGACGGTTCAAATGTTGATGATATCAGCGATTATCGCCCTGGTTTTGAAGCCATAAAAAAGCTGGGAGTTAAAAGTCCATTTATAGAAGCCGGTTTTACCAAAAGTGATATCAGAAATCTGGCAAAAACTCTTGAATTGCCTATCTGGAATAAGCCTGCTCTTGCCTGTCTGGCTTCCAGGATTCCTTATGAAACAACAATTACACAGCAAAACCTGCAACAGGTAGAACAGGCTGAATCCTGCCTGAATGAGCTAGGATACAGCGGTTTTAGGGTTAGACACCACGGCAAAATTGCAAGGATAGAATTAAATCAGAGTGACATAGAATCTTTTATTGCAAAACATAGCAATGAAATTAATATAAAACTTAAAAAGTTAGGCTATAATTATGTGTGTTTAGATCTGGAAGGATATAGAACAGGCAGCTTAAACGAATTTGCAGGAAAATAGTTTTATGCAATATTTAAAAGATTTACTGGAAGAATATAAAATAGGCTCAAGGAATATAGATGAGGTTATGGCGGAATTAAAAACCCTGCCGTATAAGGATTTGGATTTTGCCAAGATTGATCATCACAGGGCTCTAAGGCAGGGATCGCCTGAGGTTGTATATTGCCCCGGGAAAGAAAACAGCCAAATAGTAGCAATAATGCAGGAATTAAGAAAAAAAAATAAACTGGTCATTGCAACCAGAGCAGATCAGGATACTGCTGATTATGTATTATCAAACTTATCCGGCAGTGTTTATCATCAAAAAGCAAGAATTATAAGCTACGGGGAATTTCCTGAGAACACTGCAAAAAACTACGCTCTGGTTATTTCTGCCGGAACAGCTGATTTGCACGTCGCAGAAGAAGCCTTGATAACTCTTAAGGCAGCAGGAATTAGAACGGAAATACTTTTTGATTGTGGTGTTGCAGGGGCTCATAGGATTTTTAATGAAACAGAAAAAATATTAAACGCATCAGCAATAATCGTTATTGCCGGGATGGAAGGGGCTTTAGCCAGCTTTGTCGGTGGATTATCGGGTTGCCCTGTAATTGCAGTTCCAACAAGTATAGGCTATGGGGCCCATTTTGAAGGAATAACTGCATTGCTTGGCATGTTAAACAGTTGCGCTTCTTGTGTAAGCGTGGTTAATATCGATAATGGGTTTGGCGCAGCCAACATTGCTTCTTTGATTGTGAAACAATCAAAAGAATAAAAGCCTATCAGGCTAAAAGATCAGTATTTAAACTTCTTCTGAAACTTTTGGTCTTTCTATCGGGATTATAAAGCTAAAAGTTGAACCTTGACTGTATTCACTTTCAACCCATATAACTCCGTTTAAGTTGTTTAAAATTTTCTTTGTTATAGCAAGACCTAAACCTGTTCCGCCATATTTTTTGGATGCAGAGCGATCAAATTGCCTGTATTCATCGAAAATATTATTTACATCTTCTTCTGCAATACCTATACCTGTATCAGTCACTGAAAACATCAGGAATGATTTATCGGTAAAATTAGGTGGGACGTTTATTCCCTGATATTTTATAAATTCTAAATCAGGATGTATGACTTTGAGGCTTACTGATCCTATTTCTGTAAACTTAACAGCATTGTTTAAGACATTTAAAAGTACTTGTCTTAGCATGCTTTCATCAGAGTGGATATTTCTTTTAACTACATCTGATAAATCTACAGAGAATTCAATCTTTTTATCAATAGCAAAATGACTTGTAACTTCAGTTGCAGAGTTAATTAGCTGTATTACATCAAAGTTTTTAAAGTTAAACTCCATTTTACCTGCTTCAATTTTTGATAAATCAAGAACGTTATTTAAAAGAGCAAGTAAATTAGTTGCATTTTTGCTGATTATAGCTACATATTTTTCCTGTTTTTCTGATAATTTCCCGCTAATTCCATCAAGCAATGCCTGAGAAAAACCTATTACAGAGTGTACAGGAGTTCTAAGCTCATGGGAAAGACTTGCAATGAAAGTACTCTTATTCTGACTTACTTTTGCCGTATATTCTAATTCTGATTTTAACCCTTCAAGCAGCTTTTGAGTTCTTGTAACATCTCTGAATGCTATTATTACTGCTTCTTTATTTTCAGTGTCGCTGCAAGTTATTTCAACAAAAAGTTCCTGGTCTAATTTTGTTCTTACACTTAGCACCATACTTTTGTTTTCACCAAGGCTTTGATAAACCTTTTCAACTTCATCGGCAAAAATAAAGCCGATGTTTTTACCAATAGCTTCCTTCTTGGAAAAACCAATAATTTCCTGAGCTTTCTTATTCCAGTAAACAATACTCTTTTGATAATTAACAATAACTAGTCCATCAGGATAATTATCTGAGATTTCATAGGATAAATTTTGCTTAAATAGGCTTTTTAACTTTATTTCCATTATATTCCACACTAATATGTATGTAAGCTTTATGTTTATTTAATAATATCATGCTTTTTTATATGATTGAATACAATTGCACATGAAAAGAAATATAAAAATGCTTAAACTTGTTTTTTATCAGGATTTATCAAAATAAATTACAGATTTATTCTTTTTTCTGCTTGATTACCAGATCGTAAACCTGACTTTTTGAATAAGGTGTAAAGAGTGAAATAATTTTGCTTATATCTTTGCTTGAATAACCTTCTTTTTGTAGGGATTTGATTTTATCAAGTATTTCTGTTTGCTCGATAAAAGTCTCTTCTTTCTTTTCACCTTCAATTATTACAACTATTTCACCTTTAGGAGGGTGATCTGTGTAGTATTTTATATGATTTTCTAAAGTATCTTTTCTGATTTCTTCATAAATCTTGGTTAATTCTCTGGCAATTGTTGCCATTTTATTGCCAAATATATCCAGCAGCTCTTCAAGAGTTTTTACAAGTCTTGAAGGTGCTTCGTATATAGCAATATTAATTTCCTGATATTTGGTTAATAAAGTTTCTTTATCCTTTTTTGCCCTTGGTAAAAAGCCAAAAAAAGCGAAATGAGGTGTTTCAAGATAACTTGCAGAAATAGCTGTCATAAGAGCAGAAGCCCCAGGTAATGGTTCTACCTTTATTTGATTCTCATATGCAAGTTTTATCAGCTCGAATCCCGGATCGCTTATTAGAGGCGTCCCTGCATCAGATACTAAAGCGACGTTATTCCCTTCTTTTAAGAGATTAATTATATATTCACCCTTTTGTTTCTCACTGAATTTATGATAACTTATTAATTTTGTCGATATATTATAATGATTTAACAGCTTTATAGTTACCCGTGTATCCTCACAGGCAATAAAATCAACTTCCTTTAAAATTCTGAGTGCTCGAAGAGTAATGTCTTCGAGGTTTCCAATAGGAGTTGGGCAAATATACAATATACCTTTATTTTGCATATTCTGATTTTAAATCAATTTTGTAAAAAATACTAAAGTTTTAACTAAGAGCCTGTCTGGTTAAAAAATATAAAAATCAA
>AMFJ01025370.1_pt1 | contig 22750 bp, 20 predicted proteins | sample 427208 | NCBI WGS metagenome assembly AMFJ01 (sample SAMN02954298, study PRJNA114691) | groundwater metagenome | biome: aquatic; feature: subsurface aquifer; material: sediment; isolation source: subsurface aquifer sediment | place: USA: Rifle, CO | collected 2008-08 | reverse complement strand
AAAACGGGACCGCGCATCTTGCTCGCTTAAACCATCTTCTACCATAGCCTGCTTAATTAAAGCGCTCACCCCGCAGCCGGCTGAACCACCGCCCACCACCACAATCCGCTGATCTTTCAATCGTTCAGCAGTCACTCGAATCGCTGCAAATAATGTTCCTGCAGTAACTGCAGCGGTCCCTTGAATATCATCATTAAACGTACATAAACGATGACGGTAACGCTCTAACAAGGGATTTGCATTTTGCTGGGCAAAATCTTCCCATTGCAATAAAACATGCGGAAATCTTTTTATAACAGCTTCTATAAATTCTTCTACAAAATCATCGTATTCTTTACCTCGAATTCTTTCATGCTGCCAGCCTATATACAAAGGATCTTCCTGTAAATCAGGGTTATTGGTCCCTGCATCCAATAAAATGGGCAGCGTAAATCCTGGATAAATACCAGCACAGGCGCTATATAACGCTAATTTACCAATGGGGATACCCATACCGCCTGCCCCTTGATCGCCCAACCCTAAAATACGTTCACCATCAGACACAACAATGACTTTGACTTCATTAAAACGAGGATTCGCTAAAATGCTATCTATATGGCTGCGGTTTGGATAAGAAATAAAAACACCACGCGGACGACGATAAATATGACTATAACGCTGGCACCCAAGTCCTACGACGGGCGTATAAACAATCGGCATTAATTCTTCGATATATTCACTTAATAAGCTATAAAATAAAGTTTCATTTGAATCTTGCAAATCCCGCAGATAAATATATTTTTCCATATCAGACGATTTGTTTTTACAAGTTTCATAAGAACGCTTACGCTGAACGGCTAATGTCGTTTGTTTTGGCGGCAATATGCCCCACAAATTAAATTCTTCACGTTCTTCAGCACTAAAAGCCATGCCTTTATTCAATAAAGGATTCATCATTAACGCATAATCAGTGAGCTTTACAGCAAGATACGGATTACCTTTTTTGTCTTTAGTAAATTTATAATCCATCGATACATCTCGAATATAAAGATTTTAGTATATCACTTTCCACTTTCACCTGCTAAAATAACCGCGTTTTTATTTATCAAATATGATGTAACTGCCATGTCAATAGCCAACCCATTTGAGCCGCCAATACCTAAAAAACAGGGCGAACAATTTAATTTTCAAGGACTTTACGGCGCAAGTGTCGGTTTAGTTTTAAGCTCCATTATCACGCATAGCAAAAAACCCGTATTAATCATTACCCCTGATACACTGACAGCGAATCGGCTGCAATATGAAATCCCCTTTTTTCAAGCTTCTGAAGCTATTTTGCCATTTCCTGATTGGGAAACCCTGCCCTATGATTATTTTTCTCCCCATCAAGACATTATTTCTGGGAGGCTTACCGCACTTTACCAATTGCCTACTCTCAAAGAAGGCGCTTTGATTACGTCCATCACGACGCTGATGCAGCGCTTATGTCCGCGAGATTATTTAGAGGGCCATACTTTTTTGCTGGCGCCTAAAGATAAACTTCCTCTTGAAGCAACCCGTTTGCGTTTAGAAAAAGCAGGATACCGCTGTGTAACCACGGTCAGTGAACATGGAGAATTTGCGGTACGCGGTTCTTTAATCGATATTTTCCCCATGGGCAGTGCTTTACCCTACCGAATTGATTTATTCGATGATGAAATCGATTCAATTCGCACCTTTTCACCCGATACTCAACGTTCTCTCGATAAAATCGATAAAATCGAATTATTGCCCGCCAAAGAATTTCCGTTAACAGAAGAAGGAATTGAATATTTTCGAGAAGAATGGCGCAGCGAATTTAGCGGCAATCCACTCAATTGCCCGATATATCAAGATGTAAGCGATGGCATTGCAACACCAGGCATTGAATATTATTTACCTTTATTTTTTAAAAAAACGGCCGCTTTATTTGATTATCTCTCTTCCGATGCTTTATTAGTGACAGTTGGAAATATTTACCCAAAAGCTCGCGAATTTTGGCAGGAAATCAATATGCGTTATGAACAACGCGCCAACAATGTGACGCGTCCTTTATTGGCTCCTGCAAAAATTTTTATTCCTACGGAAGAGATATTTCAGCAAATAGGTCGATACGCTAGAGTTCATCTCGCATTGAATTCTGAAACATCACAAAAAGAAAAATCCAATACTTTTATCTTCAAAACAGCAGAACCCATTGAATTTCCGTTAGACCATAAAGCATCAAAACCTTTACAAACGCTCGAAAAATTTCTTTCTACTTATTCAGGACGCATATTATTTTGCGCAGAAACCATAGGCCGGCGAGAAGTATTGCTGCAATTATTTAATTCTATTCAATTACGACCCAAACAATACCATCATTGGAAAGAATTTCTTACTGATAATACAAAGCATGGCATGATTATCGCACCGCTTGATCATGGGTTAACACTGATCGATCAAAATATCACTGTCATTGCAGAAACACAATTATTTGGCGCGCGCATCATGCAGCGCCGCAGACGCACTGAATTAAAGCAAGATCTCGGCACATTCATTAAAAATCTTGCTGAATTGCAAATAGGCGCGCCGATTGTACATATTGATCACGGTGTTGGCCGTTATCTTGGATTAAAGACACTGAACGTTGGCGAACAATTAACAGAATTTTTACATATAGAATATGCAGGCGGTGATAAATTATATGTGCCAGTATCATCACTGCATGTCATTAGCCGTTATAGCGGCACTGATCCAGAACATGCGCCTCTTCATCGTTTAGGCACCGAACAATGGCAGCGCGCTAAACGAAAAGCCTCTGAACAAATCAAAGATGTCGCGGCTGAATTATTAGAAATCTATGCCAAGCGTGAGGCAAGTTCTGGGTTTTCTTGTCAAGAACTGGATGGACAATATGCTGCATTTGCCGCTGCATTTCCTTTTGAAGAAACGCCTGATCAAGAACGCGCGATTACGGAAGTCATCCAGGATATGCATTCTTCAAAACCAATGGACCGCCTCGTTTGCGGCGATGTTGGGTTTGGTAAAACAGAAGTAGCCATGCGCGCTTCTTTTATTGCTGTACAAAATGGCAAACAAGTTGCCATTTTAGTACCAACGACATTACTTGCAGAACAACATTATCATAATTTTCAAGATCGTTTTGCGGATTGGCCTATTCAAATTGATGTGATGTCGCGATTCAAATCGAGTAAGCAACAAAAAGAAATGATTGAACGCATTTCAAAAGGCAAAATAGATATTGTGATTGGGACACACAAATTATTACAAAATAATATTCACTTTAAATCGCTTGGTTTGTTAGTCATTGATGAAGAACACCGCTTTGGCGTACGACAAAAAGAACGTTTAAAAGCATTACGTTTAAACGTAGATATTTTAACACTGACAGCAACACCTATTCCGCGCACATTGAATATGGCACTCGCCAGTATTCGTGATCTTTCGCTGATTGCAACGCCGCCCGCAAAACGTTTATCTATTAAAACATTTGTGCATGAATACCAAGTCTCCATTATAAAAGAAGCGATCTTGCGTGAAATTTTACGCGGCGGTCAGGTTTATTTTTTACATAATGATGTGGCTACCATTGAAAAAATGGCACGTGAATTAGAAAAATTAATTCCAGAAGCACGCGTCAGTATTGCGCACGGGCAAATGCGTGAGCGTGACCTTGAGCAAGTGATGTCGCATTTTTATCATCGTCATTTTAATGTGTTAGTGTGCACGACTATTATTGAAAGCGGTATTGACGTACCTTCTGCTAATACGATTGTGATTAATCGTGCAGATAAATTAGGTTTAGCACAACTGCATCAATTACGCGGCCGCGTCGGGCGATCACATCATCAAGCCTATGCTTATCTCTTAATTCCTTCACGAAAAACGATAACGAGTGATGCCGAAAAACGTTTAGATGCGATCGCATCCTTAGAAGATTTAGGGGTAGGTTTTACACTGGCCACACATGATTTAGAAATTCGCGGCGCCGGTGAATTATTGGGCGAAGGTCAAAGCGGTAATATGCAAACCATTGGCTTTACGTTATATATGGATTTACTCGCGCGCGCAGTTCAATCATTAAAATCAGGAAAAGAACCTGTTTTAGATGATGCTGCTCCTCAAGGCACTGAAATTGATTTACAAATTCCTGCGTTAATTCCAGATTCATATCTTCCTGATACACATTTACGTTTACAATTTTACAAACGCATTGCAAGTGCCAAAACACCTCGAGAATGTGATGACATTCAAATTGAAATGATTGATCGATTTGGTCTTTTGCCAGAACCCATTAAAAATATTTTTGCCATTCAATTATTAAAACAAACAGCAGAAGCACTTGGCATCACAAAAATTGAAGCAAACCACAAAGGTGGAAAAATTGAATTTAGTGAAAAACCCAATATTGAACCTATCAAAATTATTCAACTCATTCAAAAAAAATCGACCCATTTTCGCTTAGATGGCCCTACGCGGTTACGCTTTAATCTCGACGCACATGAACGTAATGATAGAATTCATCAGCTTGAAAATATACTGGTATTGCTGATGTAGCTCGTTTCTAAACTGCCCAGAGCCCCCTGAAACAAATAGCCAATGATATGTTTATCCCTTAGAGGCTTAAAATTCGATTTGACTAAGTCATTTTATCATTTATAATTATAGTTATCAACAGGTCATAATAATGAGCAAATATAGTATTGAGGTATTACTGAATCTAGATGGAATCGTAATCGAGCAAGCGGGTGGACATTGGACGAAGTTTGAAGCTCGCGAAGTACCAAAAACAGAAGAGATACCTCATGGTATTCGCTATAGCTTAACGCTTCATGATCGTAATGGTAAACGCATTATGGGCTTTGATAACGCTCATGCTGTAAAAGGGGGCAGACAGGGGAAGCATCGAGATAGAAAAACATTTGATCATCGCCATAGGAATCCTGAAGATAAAGGGATATTTTATTTATTCATAGATGCTCATCAATTGCTTAAAGATTTTTGGTTAGAAGTCGACAAGATCCTATATTCACTAGGATTTGAACAGGAGAAATAATATGAAAACAATTAAGATTGGTATTATGTCGCAAAAAGAGATTCGTGCGCGCACGCTTGCTATTGCGCGAGGCGAATACAAGCCACGCTCTGATGAACCCAAAATTTGGTTCACCTCAATTCGATCACTTGCTGAAGTGTTAAGTGACGATAATCAGGCATTGCTACAAATTATCATGGAGAGAAAACCAAATTCTATACGTGAATTATCTGAAATGAGCGGACGTCAATCTAGTAATCTTTCTAGAACGTTAAAAACATTATCTGCTTATGGTTTTATAAAACTTGAAAAAATTAATAAAACAATATGCCCCATTGCGAAGGTTGCGCAATTTAATGTGATTTTTGGTATTCATGAAAATAAAAATTTGGCAAAAGTTCACAAATAACCTTCGTAAGCAATATATTGCTTAAAGCAATTTTATGCTAATATAAGCATCCTAAAATATGCAAAACAGGTACGATTTACGTGATATCAAATAAAAAAATATTATCGCTTTCCCTGCTTCTGCTTCTCGGATTTATTTGGGGAACGGGGTATTCTATCGCCCGATTTGCGTTAACACACGGCGTGCCTTCTTTTGGATACAGCTTTTGGCAATCGGTTGGTCCTGCTATTTTGTTAAGTCTATTTGCTTTTAAGCAAAATAAATCAAATACTAAAATATCTGTCCCGCATATTCGTTATTATCTCATTGCAGGATTGACCGGTATTGTTATTCCCAACACGAATATGTATTTTGCAGCTCCGCATTTACCCGCTGGATTATTGGCGGTCGTCGTTAACACAGTGCCCATTATTGCTTATCCGCTTGCATTATTAGCACGTGTTGAATTATTTCATTGGACACGATTAGCGGGTGTCTTCTTAGCATTGCTAGGCTTAATGTGTCTTGTCTTGCCTAAAACCAGTTTACCTTCGCATGAGATGGTGCCATGGGTTTTATCAGTGTTATTAACACCGTTCTCTTTTGCATTTTCTGCAGTATATATTGCCCGCTATCGACCAATAAACACTGATTCAACCTCACTTGCGGCAGGCACGCTCATTTGCTCAAGCTTATTTTTGCTGCCGTTTGTTTTCTATAGCCATAGTTTTTATGCATTGCATTTTCCACTTACGCTGCCAGATGCAGTCATTTTATTAGAAATTATTTTATCAAGCATTGGATATATTTTATTTTTTCAATTTATTAAAATTGCAGGTCCCGTTTATTATAGTTTAGTTGACACCATTGTCTCTCTTACTGGCTTAATGTGGGGTTATATTATTTTTCATGAAAAATTAAATCAGTGGACAGCAACCGCCGTATTATTTATTTTATTTTCATTGATCTTAGTGACTAAACGCCAAATTTATTCAGCCAATTACGAGAAAAAATATGCTATCTAAATCATTTTTTATCAGCATCATCAGTTTTTTATTATGCCTAACCTGCTATGCAGATCAAGATCTCATTTCAGTGTTCCCCTTGGATAACTATAACCAAACTATTACTAACTGGATTAAACCAACAGATCCTAATTATGATCAACCATTACTGGATGCAGACATACAAAAAAAACGTTTAGATGAATTGAATGATCATTATTTTGGTTCATTTTCTCCTTGGAATGCAGATTATATTAATCAAATTTTGCGTATGAGTGCACCCAACAATTTAAAAACAGTAGAACAAACTATTTTGACAACATATAGCAACCAAAGCAAACCGCAAGATCAAATCGGTTACGGCGAAAACTTTCGTCCTCACTCCGATGAATGGATCAACCATATCAGTGACAATGTCAATTTAGATTCATTTGATCATTTAACCTATCAAGCCAATAATCGCGGTATTGCAGTGGATAATTTAAAAGCCCGCGTTTTACCGACAGATGATGTGCATTTTTATAGTTATAAACTCGCAGGACAAGGTTATCCGTTTGATAATTTACAAATGTCATCGCTTTGGGCCGGAACGCCTGTCTACATTCTCACTGACACACGCGATCATGCATTTACGCTAGTCGTCACACCGGATTACATTGGCTGGGTCAAAAGCAGCGGGATTGCACGCACTGATAATCAATTCATTGACACTTGGCAAGCACGTGCTAAAAAACAATTGGCCGCCATTGTCCAGACACAAACAAAAATCGTCGATAACAAAAACATATTTCGATTTTCAGCTTATGTCGGATCTTTATTTCCGGCAGATGCTACTGAAAGCGGAATCACTCTCGATATTCCAGCAGTGAATGCAGAAGGTTTCGCAGAAATTCACACCGCCGCTCTTTCATCAAATGATGCTGTTTTAATGCCATTCAAAGCAACGCCGCACCATTTTTCTGACATCATGAATTCACTCATTAATCGTCCTTATGGCTGGGGCGGCATGTATTTCTACAATGATTGTTCTGCTGAATTAAAAAGTCTTTTTGCACCCTTTGGCTTATGGATACCAAGGCATTCATCAGACCAAGTCCATGCGGGCAGATTAGTGGATATGACTTCTTTCTCGCAAGAACAAAGACTTTCTTATTTAATGCAAAATGGCCACAAATTTTTTACCATTATCTATATTGGCGGCCATGTCATTATGTATGTAGGCAACTATCCAAACCCTAACCAATCTGACCATCCACCCATGGCGATGACTTATCAAAACATCTGGGGATTAAGCCCAACACCTGCCATCAGGCGCGCTGTCATCGGTGAATCAGTATTGTTTCCCATGTTATTGCAATATCCAGAAGATACATCATTAGCCTCCCTCGCAAATAAAAAATATTTTCAAGTGAGCTACTTAGATGAAACACCTGCTAAATCGCTTCAGCGTCAAACGATTGATTTAAAATCTTTGATGTACCCAGACAATTAGGCATTATGTTATAATGCGCTTGCTTGTCACGGAGAAAAAATATGCTAAGACGATTTTTACCGCGCCAGGACAATTTCTTTAAACTGTTTCAAAAAACAGCAGATCTGCTTGTAACTGCCACCACACAATTTCACACCCTCTTGCATAATTTAGATAAACAACAAAAATATGTAGATGCAATTGCAACGTACGAACAAGAAGGTGATCAAATCACCCATCAAACATTTGAATTATTACACAAAACATTCATTACTCCATTTGATCGTTATGATATTCACGAATTAACGGGGGGATTGGATGATGTGTTGGATTTAATTAATCGCTGCGCGCAACGTTTTCCTTTTTATCAATTAAAAAAAGTACCGGAAGAAATCAGCAAATTGGCAGAATTGGCTATGCAGGCAAGCATTTTATTAAATCAAGCGGTTTATCGATTGCATTCACTGAAAAAATCAGACGAAATTTTAAAATATTGCGACAACATCAACCGCATCGAAAGTGAAGCGCATCAACTCGTATTGGCGGGTGAAAAACAATTATTTTTAGAAGAAAAAGATTTCAAACAGTTTTTTAAACTCAAAGAAATTTATGCGCAAACTAAATTAGTGATCAACCGCTGTCAAGATGTCGCCAACATGATGAAAGGAATTGTACTTGAGTATGCCTGAATGATTACCTTAATCATCATTACAATTATTGTTGCATTGGCTTTTGATTTTTTAAATGGATTTCATGATGCAGCCAATTCCATTGCAACCATTGTTTCAACGCGCGTATTAAAACCGCAATGGGCCGTATTGTGGGCCGCTTTTTTTAATTTTATTGCCTTTTTATTTTTTGGTGTGCACGTTGCCAACACGATTGGCACAGGATTAGTTGATCCTGCGATTATCAACACTCAAATGATTCTTGCTGCATTAACCGGCGCCATTCTTTGGAATATTTTTACCTGGTATTTTGGTTTACCTTCGAGCTCATCACACGCTTTAATTGGCGGATTATTAGGCGTAGGTCTTGCCAAAGCGGGTTTCGCATCGCTTGAAATATCGGGCATTTTAAAAGTATTACTAGCGATTGTGATATCCCCTTTATTAGGATTTATCATCGGATTATTATTAATGTTTCTGATCGCTAAATATTTTTTTCATTTTACGCCATATCGTATTAATAATTTATTTCGTAAACTTCAATTAATTTCTTCTGCATTTATCAGTCTTGGACACGGCGGTAATGATGCGCAAAAAACAATGGGCATTATTGCTATCTTATTATTTTCTGCTGGACTATTAGGCAAGACATTTTATATCCCCTTTTGGGTCGTACTATCGTGTAATTTTGTCATAGCCCTAGGCACCTTTTTTGGCGGTTGGCGTATTGTAAAAACCATGGGCATGAAAATCACTAAACTAAAACCGGTCGGTGGTTTTTGTGCAGAAGCGGGAAGCGCCATCACTTTATTTTTAGCGACTGCGTTAGGAATTCCCGTATCAACCACACACACGATTACGGGTGCCATCGTAGGTGTTGGTTCTTTACATAGTGTGGCAGCGGTACGCTGGGGAGTTGCGCGCAATATTGTTTGGGCATGGATTCTGACAATCCCAGCATCAGGGTTGGTCGCGGCAGGTGTATGGATGCTATTTTTTAAATCGTCTTAGGAAAAAACGTTTGATTTAATATTTGCTTAAATGAAAATGGGCAGGTTTCAGGAAAAATATCTTCTTCTAATTCTGTTTGTCTCAGTGCTATTACTACCGCCTGCTCATAGGCTTCTTCCATTTTTTCTTCTAATTCATGTCTCAAGCTCGGACTTTCCTCCAACAACTTATCCAATTTAATTCTCTGTTCTTTAATAGTATATTTCCAGCTATTTCCTTGTCTCTTCGGTTGAAATGCCCATTTTAATAGATGAGCCATTAAAATAGCTAATCGATTAATCAACTCCCGTCGCTCACTTTTTCCCATACTTTCAATTTCCTCAGCAACATGTGCAATATCCACCTCCGACAGTTTACCTTCTCGCAATAACTGCGCATTATGAATCGCCCAAGCATAAAAATCCTTGTTGTATTCCTGCCCTCTTTTTGCAGCCATTATTCACCTCACTCAATTTATTGCATTATTATACTCTATTTATCATGATCTTGTTTATCCTTTTGCCTCAAAAATGCTAATTTTTCAGCAATTTTTAATTCAAGCCCACGAGAGACCGGACGATAATAAGTTCGCTTTGGCATTTCTTCTGGAAAATAAGTCTCGCCCGCTGCGTACGCATCGGGTTCATGATGTGCGTAACGATACTCTTTTCCATACCCCAAATTTTTCATCAACTTTGTAGGCGCATTACGTAAATGCAACGGAACGTCCAAAGACCCCCACTCTTTTGCATCCCGCATCGCTTGCTGAAAAGCGGTATAGACTGCATTACTTTTTGGAGCAACAGCTAAATAAACCAGGGCTTGCGCAATTGCTAATTCGCCCTCAGGACTTCCTAGGCGTTCATAGATGCTACAGGCATTCAAGGCGATCTCTAAACCGCGGGGATCTGCATTACCAATATCTTCACTCGCCATGCGAATGACGCGTCTTGCGATATAAAGCGGATCACAACCGCCATCCAGCATTCTCGCAAACCAATACAGTGTGGCATCAGGTGATGAACCTCGCACTGCTTTATGTAATGCTGAAATTTGATCATAGAACGCTTCACCCCCTTTATCAAATCGGCGTAAATTTTGCTGAATCACTTCTGTTAATAATTCTCTCGTAACAATTCGATTATCTTTCTGATCAAATGCAAAATCAGAAAGCACTTCTAATAAATTAAGCGCTTGACGTGCGTCACCATCTGCTGCCTGAACAAGTATTTTTTGTAATTCGATGGGAAAATCGAATGCGATATTGCCTAAGCCGCGCTCTTTATCTTCTAAAGCCTGCTGAATTACTTGCAGCAATTCATCTTCTGATAAACGCTTTAAAACATAGACACGGGTACGTGACAATAATGCATTATTTAATTCAAACGAGGGATTTTCAGTCGTTGCACCAATAAAAACTAACGTACCCTCTTCAACAAAGGGCAAAAAAGCATCTTGCTGGGATTTATTAAAGCGATGCACTTCATCGACAAATAAAATGGTGGTTTGCCCTTTTGCACGCGCTTCTTTTGCTTCATCAACCACGGCACGAATATCTTTAACACCTGAAAAAACAGCAGACATTTTTTGAAAACGCGCTTTGACTCGGTGCGCCATCAACTGTGCAAGCGTAGTTTTTCCAGTTCCAGGCGGCCCCCAAAAAATCATGGAATGCAGCACTCCTTGCAGGATCGTTTTACGCAAAGGTTTACCTTCAGCCAGCAAATGGCTTTGACCCGCAAATTGATCTAAGGTTTGCGGACGCATACGTGCTGCAAGCGGTTCAAATTCAGTGAAGTCGTCTGGTTTCATCAATCACATCTACGTGAGCAGGTATTTTAAAAGCAAACAAGGCGGGTGATACATTTTGATTAGTACTCACACGGTTAAATTGAATAGCGGTCATGTGGCCTAAACGATCTTGTAACTGCATTTCTTTAATTTGATTATTGACAAAACCTAATTTGATTAAGGCAAAGACACTGCCTTGGTCGTGAGGGCGCAATAAAAACCAACGTGTTGTGGAATGATTCGAGATTTCTTCGATACGAAAATCTTTTTCAAGCGTAGTATTTGTGTTACTTAACAACAAAGCAGGCGTCTCACCCGCTGCAGTTTCCAAAAAACGTATAGTCACTTGTTCTAAATCCGGATCATAAATCCAAAGCCTTTTACCATCAGTCACAATCAGCTGTGCAGTCGGTTTTTTCGTATCCCAGCGAAATTTTCCCGGGCGCTGCATTGCCATTTGCCCTTCTGTTTGGTTGATCACCCGGCCTTTGGTATCCGAAACTTTTTGAATAAAACCGGCTTGCATACTGTGCGTATTATCCAATAATTTCAGTAATTCATCACTCGCAACACTTGCGTGCGCTAAAGCCGAATACACTATTAAAAATATAAAAAACCCAATGTCACTACGCAATGAATACCTCTTTCTGCCGAAAAAAGTATAACAAAAAACAGCTTGCTTTTACACCGCCCTTCTATCTTAAGCCTATTTTAATCTCCTCCTGCTAGAATCTTCATAAAATTTTAAGGATTCCAGAGATGGCAAGCTCCCGTGAGATAAAATCCTTTACTCAGTTAATTCAGGATATCTGTTCTCAAACCCCTATAAAAGATCTATATAGAAATCAAGACGCCCTTAACCTAGCATGCCAAGCGGTTGTTAATTTGACGACCCGCGCACCAAGCAAGGCAATAAGCAAGCTAGAAGATAATAAAATGACTCCCTATATGCTTGCCGTGCAATTAGCTGTCAGTGGAGAAACACGAGAAACAAGACAAGCTGGATTTTACATCATTGATTGGTTAAAAGGAAAAGCCACTAATGATGTGAAAAAATCATTAAATCTTGGCCATTATGATGGCAGGCACTCTAAAAAAAATGCTTTAATGTTAGCTATAGCCTATTATGACAACAATGAGGATTGCGATTCCAAAGAGGAAGGAACAACCCCGCTATCTGCTCCTCATGATGATCCCTACACGCCTCCTGAAAAAAATGCTAAGACTCCCGAGGAAATAAAAAAATGCCGCTTACTCATTACCAACCTAATGGAGATGGATCCAAGCAGCATATCTGTGGCCTTTGCAAATCAGGATGATCTCAATACGCTAGACATCGCATCTCGGTGTGGAAATTTATATTTTTTAAAAAAGTGGTATGAAGAATATGAAACAAAGCAGCGTTGTCCAACAGTTGCTACGACATGGGATATATATACGGGTATCTACTTCGCGATTGAACAAAGACACGCGCATATTGTAGAATTTCTTCTTAGCCTTTTGAAAAAAAATTATCCTCCTATTAACATATTCCTCTACTATGCTATAAGTACAATAACCACTCCTAACGAAGAAAAATCAAAAAGTATCATTCAAATGTTAGCAACCTCCAATTTACCTGAACTTTGCCCATTCTCTTTTTATCCATGCAAAGCACTTGCGCTTAAAAATATTTACGAGCATAAAGGGGTAAACTCAGGTTTCCCTTTAAATGAAATTGTTAACTTAGTGAGCTACTTGTATTCTAAAAACAAAATAACATTTGAGATGAGTACATGGCTTCTGGAGGCCCTCAAGAACAGAGGCAACTATCTTAACGGAATAGCAAAACTTGAAACTACACTTCAAAAGAGATCACCCATACAAAACGTTAATGAAAAAATATCAACAACTCTACCTACTGCGCCCAATGCACCAGAACCCCCTGTCAATCCAAACTTTGATGAGGAACGAAAACAACCAGACCCGCCAGAACCTGTTGCACCGCCTGTAATCCCCATTCAACCATCAACTGTTGAAGTAATTGCTCCGCCTCCATATGATAATAGTGAAGAAAAAGAAGAAGAAAAGCACCAATCATTTGACTCTCTTAGCGAGACACACATAAAAAAACAAATTGAATTTTATAAAGCAAGATTGCAAGACTTAAAAAATGTGCGCGAGATAATGTTTAACAATATTTCAAGCATGCAAAAATTGCCTCACTATCCAAAAGATACGCTTGCTCAGACACTCGCTCAAAAAGGAATAGCCTTTTTTGCCACCCAAACAAACAACATAGCAAAAACACCTTTTAGTGAACTACAAGAAAATTATCTTGGCAGTCTTCGTCAGATAAAAAAACAATATCCTGCTTTTAAAAAAGAAATCGATGAAATAATAAATGCTGAGAAAATAATTTATCCTAAAAAACTACGAGAGCCCCAAATGGATTTTAGGAAATAACTAAAAATGGGAGCTTGGCCTAACGACCAATTATCCGCAAATGTTTTTCACGTTTTCTTTTTTCATTACGGACATATTGTCTTAATACTTGTCGTATATAAGGTTGATAGCCAAGTCCGTCTTCCCCTGCTAAATCTTTTAAATCCTCGATTAAACTTTTCTGTAATCGGATAGATATAATTTGTAATTCCAATTTTTTATCAAGCGCTTTTTCACGTTCAGACGAAACTTTACGTACAAAACCTTCTGTTGAACCTAGTTCGTGATTTTCCCAAGCTTCCTCGGAATGTTTTTTATGCGTGTCTCTCATAAATTTTTACCTCAGTGTCGTTTGGTTCATATGCCGTTTTAATTTCATAGATTCCGTCGATATGCTCAATAAAAACTATTTTGAGTAATCGTCCATAATCTGTTTCCGCGATAAACCAGAGGGTTGGCGGCTCTGATCGATGGGCAAGTCGTGTGTCTTCAAGCAGCCCTTTGGTACGGTTAAGAAAACACTCCCAAACCTCTTCTTTCATAACACCATGTTTTCGTTGTAATTTTTCAGCAATACGTTTGCTGATCCTTAAATCATACTGGAACATTTTAATTGTAGCCCTTTGTATATACAAAAGCAATATCCATATGTCAAGGGATTCCCCTATTTGGTATCGCTTTTTAATGAATAATAGATGCCGAGAGGATTTATCCCAAGAAACAAGAAGAGAATCAAAAATTAATCTATTCCAACAGGCGGGGGCGCTAGCACTTCACGCGAACCGCTTCCATCCATAGTGCTCACAACGCCTCTTGCTTCCATATCTTCCATGATGCGTGCTGCTCGGTTATAGCCGATTTTTAAACGCCGCTGCACGAGTGAAATAGATGCACGGCGCGATTCTGTCACAATACGCAAAGCTTCATCATACAAAGGATCAGCTTCACCCTCTTGATCAAAAGCAGCTGTATCAGGCTCTTCTTCAGTCACACTCGCTAAATAATTGGGTTTGCCGTAGGTTTGCCAAGCAGCAACGACGCGATGCACTTCATCATCCGCCACAAATGCGCCATGTACACGAACAGGTAACCCCGTTCCAGGCGGCAAATACAGCATATCGCCGTTACCCAGTAGTTGTTCTGCACCTTGCTGATCTAAGATCGTGCGTGAATCAATGCGGGAAGACACTTGAAAAGCAATACGCGTTGGAATATTTGCTTTGATTAAACCCGTGATCACATCCACTGAAGGGCGTTGTGTTGCTAAAATTAAATGAATTCCTGCAGCACGTGCTTTTTGAGCAATGCGCGTTATCAAATCTTCCACTTTTTTTCCAACGACCATCATCATATCGGCCAATTCATCCGCAACCACCACAATTGTTGATAATGGTTCCAAATGAACAGGTTCCGTACTATCCCCTGCCAGCCAAGAGGGCGCTGGAATAGGATTGCCTTGTTTTGCCGCCTCCATTATTTTTAAATTATAGCCCGCTAAATTACGCACCCCCAATAATGACATTAATTTATAACGCCTATCCATTTCAGCCACGCACCAACGCAACGCATTGGCTGCATCTTTCATATCTGTAATAACCGGCGTTAATAAATGCGGAATACCTTCGTAAATAGATAGCTCCAGCATTTTAGGATCAATTAAAATTAATCGTAATTGCTCAGGCGTTGATTTAAATAACATGCTCAAGAGCATTGCATTCAAGCTGACTGATTTTCCTGAACCCGTGGTCCCTGCCACCAATAAATGCGGCATTTTGGCAAGATCAACCACCACCGGATACCCTGCAATATCTTTGCCTAACACTAAACTGACTGGCGATCTTGATTGCGTATAACGTTCTGATTCTAAAATATCCCGCAGCATAACAAATTCGCGGTGTTCATTCGGTAATTCAAGACCAATGACGGATTTACCCGGAATCACTTCTACCACTCGCACGCTGATCGCTGATAAAGAACGCGCAATATCTTTGGCAAGCCCGCTAATTTTGCTGACTTTAATACCCGGCGCTAATTCTAATTCAAACCGCGTAATAATAGGGCCTGGGTGCACAGCCACTACTTTGACTTCTACACCAAAATCCATGAGTCTTTGCTCAACCAATTGCGATAATTCTTCAAAATTCATATTAGAAAATGCTTTTCCTTCCGATGGTAAAGCGGGATTTAGTAATGTGAGAGGCGGCAAATGACCGGGTTTTAAGAAAACACTCGATTCTATTTTTTTATCGATGGGTTTTGGTTTAGCTGGTAGTACTCGCTCAACGACTTTAGTTTGAAAATTGGTATTTGTCACATTGGGTTCAACCCGAGATTTAATAGGAAGGATATTTTTTTCAAAAACAGGTTCCTTTGTTTCTATTTTTTTATTTCCTCTCTTTGCCATCGCAAATAACGCATTCATGCCTTGCATGGTATAAAAACCGACTACATCGACCAAGCCCAACCATGAAAAACCTGAACACAACGTAATGCCGCACAAAAGAGCAGTCATTAAAAATAATGCGCTGCCTGCTGTATTAAATACGTGAGTCAAGCTAAGCGCTGTCATATCGCCGATAATACCGCCGGATGCAGCGGGTAATAAAATGGGTGAAGGATGTAAATAAAGCGCCATTAATCCGCATGCGCTTAATAACATAAAAACAAAACCTAACCCTTTAAGCACCATTTCTTTCGATGAAAGAGAATTTTTTTCTAAATCATTTTGGATATTAAACCATACAGCCGCCACGCCTAAAAAAGGAAGTATATACGCCATATAACCGAATAAAGATAAAAAAATATCTGCAAAAAAAGCCCCTGCTTTACCGCCCCAATTTAAAATTTTATGATTGCCGCCGGTATTAGACCAACCTGGGTCTGCGGCGTGATAAGTGCTAAATGAAATCAATAAAAAAAGAGCAATAGCGATAGATAAAATAAATAATCCTTCGCGCAGACGATGCTTCATCTGAATTGCCAATGGTTTACGGGAAGGTTGTTTGGGTAATGCTTGTTTCAATGTTAACTCCAAGTGTCAAAAGTGACAGTAATCCATATTTTCCCTTTAACTCAAGTATAACTTTTCGTACTATACCACTCTACATTATGACGAGAAAATCATTATGACAACACCTAAACATCATCGTTTAATTATTTTAGGTTCGGGCCCAGCCGGCTGGACTGCTGCTGTTTATGCTGCACGTGCTAATTTAAACCCTATCGTCATTACCGGATTAGAACCGGGCGGTCAACTAACTACCACAACCGATGTGGATAACTGGCCGGGGGATGTCGAAGGCTTACAAGGCCCCGCTTTAATGGAACGAATGAAACATCATGCGGAACGTTTCAATACCACTGTTTTATATGATCATATCCAATCAGTCGAACTTAAAAAATCTCCTTTTTTGTTAAAAGGTGAATCGACCTATTCCTGCGATGCATTAATTATTGCAACGGGCGCCAGCGCAAAATATTTAGGAATGCCATCAGAAAAAGCGTTTATGGGAAAAGGAGTTTCAGCATGTGCAACCTGCGATGGCTTTTTTTATCGCAATCAAAAAGTAGCCGTCGTAGGCGGCGGCAATACAGCCGTTGAAGAAGCGCTGTATTTATCCAATATTGCATCGCACGTGACTGTCATTCATCGTCGTGATAAATTTCGTTCTGAAAAAATTCTTGCTGACAAATTAATGAAAAAAGTGAATGAAAAAAAAGTGACAATCGAATGGAATTCAATCACAGAAGAAATTGTGGGTAATGGAACGGGAGTCACTGGCATTCGTATTCAAGATAAAAATAGCGGTAAAAATAAAGTGATTGATGTATCCGGTGTTTTTATTGCCATTGGCCATACGCCCAATACCGGCATTTTTGCGGATCAATTAGAAATGGAAAATGGTTATATTAAAACAAAAAGCGGTTCCACGGGAAATGCAACAATGACCAGTGTTCCCGGTGTATTTGCCGCAGGTGATGTAGCAGACCCTATTTATCGGCAAGCCGTCACATCTGCAGGTTCCGGCTGCATGGCAGCGTTAGATGCTGAAAAATATTTGGATAGTATGAAATAAAAATAAGGAAATAAACGGATGTCAAATTATTATGAGTTTCTTCAAGTAGAAAATACCGCAACAACTGATGAAATAATAGTAGCAATTAAAGATCAAATATCTAAATTAAAAAACCCGAGGATAAGCAGTTCTCTTCGAAATGAAGAATTTTGGCAAACATTATGGGAAGCCGCGTGGACACTCCCAAATGACCAAAACCGAAACAATTATGATTCTTTCTTAGGAAAAATGAATTGGGATAATACGCCTTCAGAAGCAACAACAGCATTTGAAAAAGAATACGGTGAATGTAAAGAAGAGGCTGGAAAAAAAATAATCAGAATGGAACAAGATATTAATATTTTTTTAGGCGAAAAAAAGTCTAGGTTACTGGATTGTCTTTCCTGTCTTTGGTCAAAAAAAGGCTACACACCCCTAGATGCGGCGCCAGAACAATTAGATAGTAGATATGATAAAAGACCCAGCTAATACATTGCTTCTTTTATTTATTTAAGGCATGATTTGCAACATTAAAATGGCTTTAAAGGGTATTTGGTACTATATGGCAAAAGAAGATCAAATTGAAATGGATGGTACAGTCATTGATGTACTGCCAAACACCATGTTTCGTGTACAACTTGAAAATGACCATGTCGTCATTGCGCATATTTCTGGAAAAATGCGTAAGAACTATATCCGCATTTTAAAAGGCGATAAAGTCACTGTGCAATTGACCCCCTATGATTTGACTAAAGGACGGATTACGTTTAGAAGTCGCGACGGCAAAACAACTGAAAATAACCCTGAGAAAACAGAATAAAACGTAGCGTGAGATTAATGCACCCCATTCCCTTCGTATTCTTCAATGGCAAATTTGAGCTTATCTTCATCAACACCGACAGTCACTCGGCCGCCATTACTTAATTTACCAAACAATAATTCTTCCGCTAATGGGCGTTTAATTTGTTCCTGAATCAAGCGTGCCATCGGCCGTGCACCCATTTTTTTGTCATACCCTTTTCTAGCAAGCCAAGCGCGTGCTTCATCATCAATATCTAAGACCACATGCTTCACTTCTAATTGAACTTCTAATTCCAATAAGAATTTATTGACGATATGTAAAATAGTCTTGGTATCTAATGCTTTAAATTGAATGATAGCATCTAAACGATTACGAAACTCAGGCGAGAATACTTTATTGACTGCACGGAGAACATCTGTTTCACTCTCTTGTTGAGTAAAACCAATCGCAGTCTTATCTAATAAATCTGCTCCCGCATTAGAAGTTAGAACCAAAATGGTGTGACGAAAATCTGTTTTTCTGCCATTGGTATCCGTTAATGTGCCATGGTCCATAATTTGCAACAGCAAGTTATAAACATCAGGATGCGCTTTTTCAATTTCATCAAGAAGCACCACAGAATGCGGATGTTTATTGACAGCTTCAGTCAGTAAACCGCCTTCATCATATCCCACATAACCGGGAGGTGCGCCAATCAAGCGTGATACGGTATGACGTTCCATATATTCAGACATATCAAATCGTATTAATTCAATGCCTAATTGTTTTGCTAATTGTTTAGAAACTTCTGTTTTACCAACCCCAGTCGGCCCGATAAAGAGGAATGAACCAATCGGTTTCACAGGATCGCGCAATCCAGAACGTGATAATCGTACTGCAGCGCCCAGTGTTTCGACTGCTTCATCTTGGCCAAAAATCATCATTTTAAGATCGCGCGTTAAATTCTTTAAAATCTCGCGGTCTGAGGTTGAAACATTTCTTTCAGGAATACGCGCAATTTTGGCGACCACTTTTTCAATATCGGTGTGATCAATAATTTTTTTACGGTTCGCTTCGGGTAAAAGATATTGGTAAGCACCTACTTCATCGACTAAATCCAGCGCTTTATCGGGTAATCGACGATCAGAAATATAACGTGCTGATAATTTCGCTGCTGCTTCTAATGCTTCGTCAGTGTAGGTGACATTGTGATGTGTTTCAAAGCGCGTACGTAATCCCTTTAAAATCTCAATTGTTTGTTCGATGGTTGGTTCTTTCACATCAATTTTTTGGAAACGTCTGGCTAATGCGTGGTCTTTTTCAAAGACGCCGCGATATTCTTTGTAGGTGGTTGAACCAATACACGTGAGTTCACTTGAAGCCAATAACGGTTTAATTAAATTAGAAACATCCATTAAACCGCCGGATGCGGCCCCCGCACCAATAATGGTATGAATTTCATCGATGAAAAGAATAGCGCCTTTTTGTTCTTTTAATTGATGCAGTACGCTTTTTAATCTTTTTTCAAAATCACCGCGATATTTGGTCCCTGCGAGCAAGCTTCCTAAGTCCAAGGAATAAATCACACTGTTTTCTAAAACGCTCGGCACTTTTTTCTCTACAATAAAGCGTGCCAACCCTTCTGCAATGGCAGTTTTACCAACGCCTGCTTCGCCTACTAACAAAGGATTATTTTTGCGTCTGCGGCACAATACTTGAATCGTACGTTCAACTTCATCTTCACGGCCGACCAAAGGATCAATTAAATTTAATTTAGCACGCGCGTTTAAGTTTGTTGTAAATTGTTCTAAGGGACTGACTGCAGCATCTTCTTGCAATCCTTCACTGTCTTCCATGTAATGACCGCCCAGTTGATCACCTTCACGAAGGCCGGATGATTTTGGTTTTGTGGAGCCATGGGCGATGTAATTGATGACATCCAATCGGCTGACATTTTCTTGGCGGATCAAATAAACACTTTGGCTTTCTTGTTCACTAAAAATAGCAGCGAGCACATTAGCACCCGTCACTTCTGTTTTACCCGATGATTGCACGTGAAATACTGCACGTTGTAATACGCGTTGAAAACCTAAAGTAGGTTGCGTGTCACGATCATGCACATGCGTTGGAATAGAAGGGGTCGTGCGATCAACGAATTCGAGTAGATTATTGCGTAAACGATTTAAATTAGCACCGCAAGCTTTTAAAACTTCGGCAGCTGAGGAATTTTCAATTAATGCAATCAGTAGATGTTCAACCGTCACAAATTCATGGCGTTTAGTACGCGCTTCTTTGAAAGCGAGGTTTAAAGTGTACTCAAGTTCTTTGTTTAGCATGGGACACCTCCCACTTCCAGGTTCACATCACCTCTATGTTGCACAATAGAGGATGGTCGTGCATCCTTGCATAATCCATTACTTGGTCTACTTTTGTTTCTGCGACATCTCTACTAAACATCCCACAAATCGCCTTGCCTGTCGTATGTACTTCATACATCAATCGTGTTGCGATTGTTCTATCCATGTTAAAAAAGACTTCGAGTACCACCACCACAAATTCCATCGGGGTAAAATCATCGTTATGCATCACCACCTGGTACAACGAAGGCTCCTTTAATAGAGGCTTCGCTTCTTGTACCTGTAATTCGGTCGTGCTCATGGTATGTTCGCTTATCATCTACCCTTACCTTTAATTTAGCCTATATCTACCATTTTTTCCTTATTTCATAAAAAAATCTATAGGTTATGCAACTAACTGAAAAAGAACTATACTTATACTGTTATTCCTGACAATACTTGAGTAGTTTCTTAAATAAAAACGTGCCTCATTCAGTCAAATGAGGCAGTAAATATGAGGTCGTATTATCGCATATGCTCAATTATTGAGCTACCAAATTCTGAACAGCTCACTAATTGAGCGCCTGTCATTTGGCGGGCAAAATCGTAAGTCACTGTTTTTGCATTAATCGCCCCTTCTACCCCCTTGATAATTAATTCAGCAGCCTCATCCCAACCCATATGCCGTAACATCATTTCTGCAGATAGAATTAACGAACCAGGATTGACCTTGTCCTGCCCCGCATACTTAGGCGCAGTCCCGTGAGTTGCTTCAAACATTGCCACAGAATCGCTTAAATTAGCGCCTGGCGCAATGCCGATACCGCCTACCTGGGCAGCAAGCGCGTCCGAAATATAATCCCCATTAAGATTTAACGTAGCAATCACGCTATATTCTGCCGGACGGATCAAAATCTGCTGTAAAAACGCATCCGCAATGACATCTTTGATGATGATATCAGTACCGGTATTAGGGTTTTTCAATACATGCCACGGCCCTTGATCGAGTAATTTTGCACCGAACTTTTCGCGTGCCAGTTCATAGCCCCAATCCCTAAAAGCGCCTTCTGTGAATTTCATAATGTTGCCTTTATGCACCAAGGTCACAGAATCTCGTTCATGGTCGATCGCATATTGAATTGCCGCTTCTACCAAACGTCTCGTACCTTCTTTTGATACTGGTTTAATGCCAATACCACAGTGTTCAGTAAATCGGATCTTTTTGACTTGCATTTCTTTTTGCAAAAACTGCATGACTTTTTTAGCATCTAGACTATCAGCCGCCCATTCGACACCCGCATAAATATCTTCTGAATTTTCCCGAAAAATAACCATGTCTGTTAGCCAAGGTTCTTTCAGAGGGCTTGGCACCCCTTGAAAATAACGGACTGGCCGCAAGCAAGTGTAAAGATCAAGCTCTTGCCGTAACGCCACGTTTAATGAACGCATGCCACCGCCAACAGGGGTTGTCAAAGGGCCCTTGATCGAGACCACAAATTCTTTTAAGGCAGTGAGTGTCTCGCTCGGCAGCCAAGTATCTTTATCATAAACTTTAGTTGCTTTCTCACCCGCATAAATTTCCATCCAATGAATTTTTCGTTTACCGTGATACGCTTTTTGCACAGCTGCATCCACGACTTCCCGCATGACCGGCGTAATATCCACCCCAATGCCATCTCCCTCGATAAAGGGAATGATGGGTTGATCAGGTACCTGTAATGATAAATCATTCGTTGTGGTTATTTTTTGTCCTTCTTTTGGGACGGTGATGTGTTGATAAGTCATTTAAAAAATCCTCTTAAACTTA
>AMFJ01019904.1_pt1 | contig 22799 bp, 20 predicted proteins | sample 427208 | NCBI WGS metagenome assembly AMFJ01 (sample SAMN02954298, study PRJNA114691) | groundwater metagenome | biome: aquatic; feature: subsurface aquifer; material: sediment; isolation source: subsurface aquifer sediment | place: USA: Rifle, CO | collected 2008-08 | reverse complement strand
CGCCCATTGATCCACCAATAAATCCATATTCAAATGCGGCTACAATGATCGGCATTTTTTGTAAGTCTCCGCGCATCACGACAAGTGCTTCTTTTTCTCCAGTATCACTTTGCGCAACAGATAATCTGTCTTTATATTTTTTGAGATCACGAAATTTTAATCTATCAACTGGTTCGACATCTGCAGCAATTTCTACTCCTTCCTCATCAAGAAAATAATTAAGGCGTGAGCGCGCAGAGATGCGTATGTGATAATCACATTTAGGACACACTTCTAGATTTCGTTCCAGCTCAGAACGATAAAGAACTGAATTGCAATTATCACATTTCGACCATAACCCTTCTGGTATACCTTTTTTACTGCTTGCACCAGTTCGAATTCGTGATGGTAATAATTTTTTAAACCAGTTCATTAGGTTGCCCTACTTTGTGAATGTGCAACATTATATCAAAATCATTTGATTAGTGAGAGGAAAAGTGTATGGTTCTGCGTACCGAACATTGATCAAATATAAACCACCACTAGGCGCGGTTTCCGCTGCTGCTCGCCGGCTTTTAGCATCTAACACCTCTTTCATCCAGATTGGCTCCTTATACCGAGATCCAATTTTCATCAATACACCAGCAATATTTCGCACCATATGGTGTAAAAACGCATTTGCTTCAATTTCAAAAATCACCAAATCACCATATCGGCGAATATCAACTTCAGTCACATTGCGCATAGGAGATTTTGAATTACATTCTGCCGCCCTAAATGAACTAAAATCTTGCTCACCAATTAAATACTTAGCAGCTTCACGCATCCGTTCAATATCAAGCGGATAATAATGCCATGTTACGCGTTCACTCATGATACCTGGACGAATAGGATGATTATAAATAACATATCGGTAACGTCTTGCCGTTGCTTTAAATCGTGCATGAAAATGATAATCTACATGCCTAGCCCAGCGAACAACAATTGATGGTGGTAGATGAGTATTTGTGCCCCATATCCATGCATCAACATGGCGTTTAGCTCGTGTGTCGAAATGGACAACTTGACCTGTAGCATGCACACCAGCATCCGTTCTGCCAGCACAATGTAAGAAAATATCTTCGTTAGCAATTTTAGCTAATGCTGTTTGCAACGTTTCTTGTATTGTTGGCAGTCCTCGTTGCGCTTGCCACCCATAGTATTCATGTCCATTATATTCAACACCTAAAGCAACACGCATGATAACCAAAAACCTCTATATCAACCCTAACAAAAACCGGGCCTCATCCTGTTGCTCCGTATTTCCTTCAAGTACCACTTGCTCAAGAATTTTTTTTGCTGATTGTTTATTTTCTATTTCAATAAATGCACGCGCCAAATCTAGTTGTGTTCCTACAACATCATCACCTGAGATGGCGGTTAAATCAGTATTAATAATTTTTTCCTGGCCAGATAAAGTTGAATCATGTTCAATTGGTTGCTGAGCAGTGCTATTAGCTGGTTTTTTAAATATCCAATAAATCCCAATAACAAATATTAATATACAGCTTGTACCAATCGAAACAAATATTGAAAGATAGCTATTAATAATAAGTTCAATCATAGTCAAAGGTAATTCTCGATTAAGTGATTAGCAATCTGAATAGCATTGAGTGCAGCTCCTTTACGAAGATTGTCTGCTACAATCCAAAGATTCAGTCCCTTTTGATGTGAAATATCTTCACGTACACGACCAATATAAACAGAATCCTTTCCTGCTGCATCAGTTACTGGTGTGGGATAAGGATATTTACCAGAAATTAATTTAACGCCGGGTGCGCGAGAAAGTAAATCGATTGCTTGCTGTGTTGTTATTTTATCTTTTGTTTCGAGATGAACAGAAGCTGCATGACCGCAAAAAACGGGAACGCGAACCGCCGTAGGATTGATGGCAAGCGATGCGTCACTAAATATTTTTTGCATTTCCCAAACAATTTTCATTTCTTCACGTGTGTAACCATTTTCTTGAAAATCATCGATATGTGGTAACACGTTAAATGCAATTTGCTGCGGATAAATTTTAGGCTGAATTGGTTCATCAGATAAAATTGATATGGTTTGCTGAGTTAGCTCAGTGATTGCATCTTTGCCTGTGCCAGAGACAGATTGATAAGTAGCAACATTAATACGTGAAATACCAACTGCATCGTAAATGGGCTTTAACCCAACCGCTATTGGAATAGTATTACAATTAGGATTTGCAATAATATTCATTTTTTTTAAATCAGATAAAGCAGATAAATTGACTTCCGGAATGACTAATGGAACATCAGGATGATTACGATAATAAAAACTTTTATCAATCACAATATTTCCTGCAGCAGCAGCTTTTGGCGCATATTCAGCCGATAAATCATTACCAATGCAAAAAAACGCAATGTGAGTTTGAGTAAAATCAAATTGAGATAAATCTTGAATAGTTAGTATTTCATCGCGAAATTTAATTTGTTTACCCGCTGACTGTTGGCTAGCAACAAGATGAATTTTATGTAATGGAAATGATTTTTCTTCTAATAATGATAAAAGAGTTGATCCAACCAACCCTGTTGCGCCAACAATTGATACAGACACGTGTGACATAAATGATACCTACTATTATTTATATACTTGTTCAACGCTTTGTAACCAAACACTAATGGCTTCCCCAATTAATTGCGGACAAGATTCTTGCGCAAAATGCAGTTCTTCACCAAGATCAACAATTTCAATATTAGGCAAATGTTCTTTTGCCCACATGACAGTGGCCATGGTAGTAATAAATCCTGGTAATGAATACAACATTAATTTAGGTAAATTAGAATGAGTTAATTTTTTTGAATAGTGATTAATTAATTTATCTACTTTGCTTTTGCCATCTCCTTTGGGTATTTCTTTTAAATATTGTGTTATTGGTTTACCAGATCCATTTTGTAAAAAAGGTTGACGGTAATGATCCATTTCCTCATCAGTTAATTCACGCATCACCATTTGTGGGATAATTTTATCAACAAATGATGCGCCATCTGAGACAATATCAACCATAGATTCTTGATCGTTCAATGTAATTAATTGTTCTTGATAAGGTAATGATAAATGTTCACCATCTAATGAGCGTAAAAAAGCTTCGTAAAACACAAGTCCGTTACAGTTTTTTTCATGACGCATTGCATAATCAAAACCAATAACTGAACCCCATCCATGCATGACTAAGATAATATGATGAAGATTCAATTTCTCTATAAATTTCTCTATAAATTTAATGTGATCAAAAACAGAATAGTCAATATCTGGTTTTGCTGATCGCCCAAACCCAACAAGATCCGGCGCAATACAGCGGCCGAGTGTCGCAACATGCGGAATAATATTCCTCCATAAGTAACTATGTGTTGGGATACCATGAAGAAATAAAATAGGATTTCCCTCACCCGCTTCGATGTAATGTATCTTGACGCCGTCTACGTCAATATATTTTGAAGGATAAGTAAATTTTTCTGAGATCCTTTCACTATTCATTTTAAAATCCTCATGTTGCTTGTGCAAAGTCGAATAATTCTCTGAGTACAACAGAGTATGTTACAAAATCGACTACTTCACTGGCTTTTATATCTGTTAACAGCTTTTGCCATCGATCAATTAAAAATTGATAGCGATTCACCCATAAGTCAATACGTTCGTTAATACTTTTATCTTGAATGTCTTTAGCTTTCATTGATAATAACTTAACGCATAATTTTCGTTGTGCTCGATCAAGATCATCTCTGAAACCTGCGCGCGCAAGCTCATCCCAAAGATTATCAACCGCATAAGAATTCATTAATTCGCGTAACAAATTTAGCTCTAATCGGCTGCCTAATAAATAATAAGCTTTTGCTGCTTCTAATAAATCAAGTCCATATTTATGAGCAGATTCAATAATATCAAGTGAAGTATATAATGCACTACAAGAAGCGATGCCTTTCGCAAGTTTTTCTGGAATGCCTTGTTCGATATAATATGTTATTACACTAGAAAAAGCTTCTTTATTTGCTTCATCAAGTAGCTGAGGTAAATGTTTAATAAGTTGATTAACAGAAGTCGAAAAATCTTCTATTGTTTTTTCAATATCAAGATTTGGTTTGCGATTTCTTAAAAACCAGCGAGTTGCGCGGCGAATTAAATAATAAATTTGTAACATCATTTGATATTGAACATCTGTTGAAACTTTAGAATCAAGCGCAGTAATTTGATTCCATAAATCTTCCGTATGGAAAATATTTTCTGCTACTGCAAAGGCACGAATAATAAAAGCAATTGACGCGCCTGTTTCACGCTGTAAACGTTCAACAAAATTTATCCCCATGCGATCAGTAATAGTTTTACATAATTGTGTGGCAACAATTTCGCGACGCAAACTATGCTGTTGCATTTCAGGTAAAAATTTAACTTGTAATGGTTTTGGAAAAGCAGTTAGTAAATATTTATTAAAAAACGGGTGCTCTGGCACATTTGATTGAAGAATATCTTGTTTAAGATACATTTTGCTATACGCTAATAACACAGCAATTTCTGGACGAGTTAATGGTTTATTATTTGCTTTACGTTCTAAAATTGCTTTATCGGTTGGCAAGTATTCTAGAGCACGATTAATGCGTCCTGCTTTTTCTAAATCATTTATATAATGTCGAAATAGATCCGTTGTTTGTAATGCAACAGATGCTTCTAAGCTGAGCATTTGTGTTTGCTCATAATTATCTAGCAAAACTAATTCAGCCACTTCATCTGTCATCTTCTCGAGTAATTTATTGCGCTGATCTTTTGTCATTTTCCCATCAGCCATCAAATAATTAAGAAGAATTTTGATATTGACTTCATGGTCAGAACAATCAACACCCGCGGAATTATCGATGAAATCAGTATTAACAACTCCTCCTTTGAGAGAATATTCAATACGGGCTAGTTGTGTCATCCCTAAATTACCGCCTTCAGCAATGACTTTTGCATTTAATTCTTCACCATCAATACGAATGCCATCATTAGTACGATCACCAACATCAGTATGTGATTCTTGTGAAGATTTCACAAATGTACCAATACCGCCATTCCAAATCATATCAACAGAAGCTTTCAGCATGGTGCGAATTAATTCATTAGGTACCATGCTTTCTTTTTTCGTATTTAATAGTTGCTTAATTTCAGGAGAAAGTTTTATTGATTTAGCTGATCGATTAAAAACACCGCCACCTTTTGAAATTAATTCGGGATTATAATCAGCCCAAGAAGATCGCGGCAGATTAAATAAACGCTTTCGTTCCTCAAAACTAATTTCTGGATTAGGATCAGGATCTAAAAAAATATGAATATGATTAAATGCACCAACTAGTTTGGTATGTTTTGAAAGTAACATTCCATTACCAAACACATCGCCTGCCATGTCACCAATCCCCATTACAGTAAAATCATCTTGATCTGGATTGATGCCAAGTTCACGAAAATGACGTTGAACAGATACCCATACACCACGTGATGTGATTCCCATTTTTTTATGATCGTAACCTGCTGAACCACCTGATGCAAAAGCATCGCCCAACCAAAAACCATATTTTTCTGCTATTCCATTAGCAATATCAGAAAAGGTAGCAGTACCTTTATCTGCTGCTACCACTAAATAGGGATCATCCTCATCATAACGAACCACATCTTGCGGAGGAATAATACTGCCATCTTTGATATTATCGGTAATATCTAAAAGACCAGAAACAAAAATCGAATAACAACTGATCCCTTCTTTCATGTATTCATCACGAGTCATTTGTGCTATTTGTGTTGACTTCACCACAAATCCGCCCTTCGCACCTTCAGGTACAATAACGGTATTTTTTACCTGTTGAGCTTTCATCAAGCCAAGCACTTCAGTGCGAAAATCTTCGCGACGATCTGACCAGCGCAAACCGCCTCGCGCTACTTTGCCTGCACGTAAATGCACACCTTCAACACGAGGTGAATAAACAAAAATTTCAAATTTTGGTCGAGGCAAAGGTAGATCTGAAATCAGCTCAGGATTGAATTTAAAGGAAATATATGATTTATCATTTCCTTCTGGTGTTTTTTGAAAGTAATTTGTTCGAATAGTTGCCTGAATGATTTCTAATAAGCGACGTATAATTCTATCTTCATCTAAGCTTGAAACAGCATCAAGTGATTGATCGATATAAGCAATAATATCTTTCGTATTACTTTGCCCTCTTGATTGATAACCAGGATCAAAGCGTAATGTGAATAGCTGCACAAGCGCTTTGGTAATTTCTGAATTATTTATTAATGCTTGTTCAATATAATTTTGGCTAAATGTAAATCCTGTTTGACGCAGATATTTTGTGTAAGCTCGAAGCATGGCTACTTCTTGCCAAGTCAGATTTGTTTCTAACACTAACCGATTAAAACCATCATTTTCTGTTTCATTAAACCAAACTTTAGTAAATGAATTTAGAAAAATGTCTTTAATGTCGTTTACATCAAGCGTTTTATTCGTTGTGTATGTCATGTCAAAATCATTGACCCAGACACGGCTTTTATCTTTGAATATCAATTCATGTGGCCGTTCGCCAATAATGCGTAAGCCCATATTTTCAAGAATGGGAAGCACATCGGATAAAACAACTGTTTGCTCTGCATGAAATAATTTTAAACTTAATGTATTCCCACCATTTCCATTTGATCGAGTAAATAACATACCAAGCGGTTTTTCAGAAGAAAGACTTTCAATTTGCCTGATATCATCAATTGCTTCATTGGGTGTATAACTTTCAATATAACTTGCAGAAAAAGCTTTTGCATATTTACCAAAATAACGAATGCCATTAATTTCACCAAATACAGAAATTAATTCATCTCTAACATCATCAATCCATGAGCGTGCTACTCGAATCAGTCTTTTTTCAATTTCTGCAACATCATATTCAACAGGTATTTTAGGATTGACGCGAATGAGAAAATGAATGCGTGCTAGTGTTGAATCTGAAAAATAAGGTGTAAAATCGCATTCTGTACCTTGAAAATAAGTCATTAGCACATTTTGCATTGCCAATGCTAAATTCGTGGTAAAAATATCGCGCGGCACATAGACTAAGCAGGAAAAATAACGATAAAACGCATCACGTCTGACTAACAGACGAATACGTTTACGTTCTTTTAATTGAATGATAGCAAGTATTAAGCCAAGTAATTCTTCTTGTGATGCCTGAAATAAATCATCTCTTGGTAATGTTTCAAGAATATGTACGGCTTCTTTTCCATCATGGCTATCAGGCGGAAATTCTAAATCTTGTAAAATTTTATCGACTTTATGACGTAAAAAAGGTATTTGTCTTGGACTAGAATGATAGGCTGTCGAGGTATAAAGACCAATAAATCGTCGTTCACCAATTAATTCACCGCGTTCATTAAATCGCTTAACGCCGATGTAATCAGTGTAAGTATCACGATGCACTGTTGATTTCGTATTGGTTTTAGCAATAATAAGAATATTTTTTGATAATGCCATTTTACGTGCTTGTGGCGGCATATCTGCATATGTTTTTGAAGCGGCAGATGACAATTCATCACGCAGCACACCGAGACCTGAATTTGGTACCACTTGTAAAGCACGAGTGGTGCCATCACCAATTAATTTATAATCTCTAGAGCCAAGAAAGGTAAAATTATTATTCATTAACCAGCGTAAAAAATCTCTAGACTCAACTAATTCTGCCGTATCTAAATTTGAAGGATTACTTTGCAATTCAGTCAATGCTTCTTCAACTCTTGCGAGCATTTTTCGCCAATCAGCAACAGCAACTCTTGCATCACTTAATACATGTTCTATCTCTTGTTGAATCTCATTAATACTCGCTTCATCTGCTATCCTATCAATTTCTATGTAAATAGGAGCTTCAGATAAAACATTTTGATCTTTTATTCCTGCAGGTAAAATTTCAGTAATTTGATGATCAGCATCGCGTTTAATTTTTAATCCGCCAAAATGAATAATGTAATGAATTTCATAACCATGACGATTAATTACCATTCTGGCTGAATCAACTAGAAATGGAATGTCATCATGTGATATTTGAATGACAGTATAGGAAGATTGCCAGCCATCTTTATTTTTATCTGGATTAAAAACGCGAACCTTGGATTCGCCGGCTTGCCGTTTATAAATAAATTTCCAATGTGAAGATAAAATTGTGTATAAATTTTCAATCGAATATTGTTTTAAATCCTCAATTGAAGAGGAAGCAAAATAACGGCTAGCAAATATCTGCAAAAGTTTAGCTTCTTTTTCTGAAGTCTGATTTTTTATGTATGCCTGAATTTGATTAATGATCTTTTGACTTTCGATATGATTTACAGCCATATATTCTCCCGGTCTCTTCATCCCAAAACTTTTTCAGGGATGAACAAATATAAATGATGGGTGAAATTTTATGCTTGAAATGATCAAATCTCAACGAAGATAAACAGGAATTGCGTTATTTACTGATATAAATTCACTTTTTTCATATTTTTTCTTGGCTAAAGAGAGTAAAGCTTGTGCAGTTGGGAGTTGAGAAATATTGATTTTACATGATGTTAAACCCAAAGCTTGCAATAAATCATCTTGATAGTTAACCCAGGCATCGCCGACCCCATACCCTTCGGTACTGGACGCACGCGGAATCTGATTAGGAAAACAAATTTGCTCTGTACCAATTAATTCAACGAGTCCTGTTTGCGTTGCCTGATAATAAGCCCAATATATTTGCTTTTGTCTCGCATCTAATGCGACAAAAATATGTTCAGCTTGATGCTCTAAATAAGCTGCTTGCGCCATTGCTGCGAGCGATGAAATAGAAATAACCGGAATATCGGCTGAAAAGCCTAATCCTTGAGCCACACTCGCTGCAATGCGAATACCAGTAAAGCTACCTGGTCCTGCACCGTAAGCAATGGCATCCAGTTGTGATAAAGCGATACCCTGCTCGGCCAATAATTGATTGATGGCTGGTAGAATTTGCTTCGCCTGCTGCATAGGCGCTACTTGATGGGTAAAATTGATTACATCATGTCCGTTAGGGTCTTTTATTAACAAAGCCACAGAACACGCGGTTGATGATGTGTCAAATGCAAGTATTTTCATTAAACCTTCTCTCTTTACAAATCAAGTGACCGTATAAGTCATGATGAATGTTTGCTGGTCTTCTGGATGTTGCAAATGGGTTTTAAGTTCGACAAGCTCTGCTGCTTTTGCTCGACATGGTTTTTCAACCAACCCGACATCTGCAAATCCGCTCTGCCCCCCACCCAAGTGCCAGCCACCACCACATACGCCCAACGATAACTAAAAACACCAAAATACTTACCAAGCTGAAACTTAGGATCACGATCGAGAGGATAATAAACCGCATTATCTAATTTAAAACTACGTTCTAATGGCTTCTTTTCTTCAACAACATGGTATAACCCTTGGCAAAAGGCTTGCGCATAACACGCAGGTACCAATCGTTGTAAATAACCTATCACTTGCCGCCAAAATAATGATAATTGATCTCCACTCCATGAAGTATAATTATTATTATAAATCTCAAATGCTTTAATCAGATTTTGCATATTAAAATGCTTACCATATATTTTCACATCGGTTGCTTTCGGTGTGAAATAGTCTCGGAATTTTTTTAATTCTTCTTCGGTTTTTGCATTAGGCTGATGATTAGCAACCATATCATTTGTGATGGCAGCAACAAGTGGGCTGAAATCAAAATCACATGGTGCATCTTTCACGCCATTCGGAAATTGTTCATTGTATTGTTTCAATGCTTCCTTTCTTCCATCCGTGATGTGTAGTCTTAGTACAGCGAATTACTAATCGCGTTCAATCAGTAGATTTGATTTCTTTCAGGATCGAATGTATATTTATTTCTCATTGAGTAATTTTATTAATGAAGCTTTGTCTTTGTTGATAATTTCAAGCAATTTTTCAGTTAAAAGTCCTGCTATTTTTGGTCTAACTTGGATATACAGTTCTGCTATTTTAGACCATGGTGTAATAGATAATTGATTGTTTATTCCGCACGCAGCTTCATAAATCACATCAAAAGGTATATTTGTGTGATATGCAATTCCTTCTAAAGTGTACTGATCAGTTTCAATAATCCCTTGAATTAAAAATCGAATCATTTTGCTATCCATTTCATAACACTCCATCGAATTATTGTTTTGACAATGTTGTATTTCATCTTGAAATAATTCATGAAATAACTGATGTAAACGTTTTAATAAAAAAATCTTTAATATCATACGTTCGTTTTTTTTCGTGTGTTTTAAAATAATTGTTAAATTATTTTTTTTGACTTCCTTTATTTGTGGTTTAATAAGTGCTAATTTAGCTGAAATACTCATTACGATCCTCCTATATTGATGCAGACAAATAATGAAAACACCACAATCATCTGAATATCGACATAACGAATAATTATTCTAGATCAATGTTTGATATAATCGTTATGCAGATTAATTTTCAATAGGGAAATTTTATTTAGTAAAAAGTATTTGTGTATCCGTATAAATACTGAAAAGATAATGAGCTGATGTAAAAATTATGGATTAGTCAAAGTTATTCCAGAGTCCATGTATTGCAGCAATGCCAATAGCGCCATTTTCTTTTGCTGTTGATATATCTTTTGTTCTCATTCCGCCCAAAGCAAAAACAGGTGTCTTAGTAGCTGCAATAAGTTTAGAAAAATGATTCCAACCAAGAGGTTGGACCTTCGGATGGCTAGCCGTTTTTAACACAGGCGATAACGTAGCAAAATCAACATTAATTGATTCAGCCTGGATAAGGTCATTTTTATTGTGGCATGAAGCTGCTAATATTTTGTTTCTGTCGATTGGCCTAGATGTATATCCGTAAAGTCTCGCACTAGTTAGTTGCAGCCCATCTGCATTGATTTTGTCAAATGTATCAATTGAGCAATTAAGTATTAATTTTGCATTGTATTTATGTGCGATTTCTAAAATTTTTTTTGCGAGATATATATATTTAATATCACCAAGGTTTTTTGCCCTAAACTGAAATAGTGATATGCCACTTTGTAAACAAATAACCAATCGTTTAAGAAACCCTGTCTGATCGTTTGGGTTTTCACCAGTAATCATATATATGTCGGTTGATATTTTCATTTATTAGCCCAGACAATTATTTTGTTATGTTTATATATTTTTTAATCTGACGTTTTGTTATAGATTATAAAATAGCTAATTAGCGCTAAAACTGAAGTGTACATTAGAGGCAGATCTACATTCAAATTAGATCGTTCAATAAGATGCAAGAATAAAGGGGCTGTACCACCAAAAATTGCTGCAGTTATATTGAAAACTATTGATACAGCGGTGTAACGGACATTTGGCTCAAATGCATCAATTAAAAGTTTTCCTGATGGACCAAGATATAATGAATTTAGTATTGAAAATGTAATTAATATCCCGAAAGTGTATTTGATATTTCCACCATGTATTAATGCAAATAGCGGATAGGAAAAAATAAGAAATCCAATCACTGAAATTTTCATTAATGCTGTGTGACCAATTTTGTCTGATAAGTAGCCAACTACTGGTGTAATGCTTGCCATAATTATTAAATCTATCGATGTAATTAGTGATGATGACAGTTCTGATATTTTGTTGATTTGGACGAGATATATAGGGATAAATATTATTATCGTGTAGAAAATTACATATGATATTGCCAATATCAATATTGATGAAAGTAACGGGTATTTGTAATTTTCAATTGTTTTTTTTAGTGGATATCGCAAGATTAATCGATTTATTAAAAGTGATTCAAACGTGAGTGATTCACTGCTGATTTTTCTAAAATAGATTCCGACTAAGCATAGTACTATGCTAAAAATAAACGGTATTCTCCATGCCCAATTGAGTATTTCATTGTAAGAAAATAAACAATTTAAAAGAAAATTTGTTAGCGTTGCAAATAATGTTCCTATCATTACTCCTGAGTAACTTAAGCTAGTTAAAAACCCTTGTTTGTTACTTTTGTCAATTTCATATAAATAGGTAATAGTTCCAGAATGCTCACCACTTACAGCTAATCCTTGCAATAATCGTATCAATAACAATATGAGCGATGAAATATATCCGATGGAATCGTAAGATGGTAGGCAGCCAATTGATACTGTTGATAATGACATTGTTATAAATGTGAATACAAGTGTTGATCTTCTTCCGTATCTATCCCCTAAGTGACCGAAAATGATGGCACCGATTGGTCTGATCATAAATCCACTGGTGAATATTAAAAGCGTAAATAATAATGATAATGCTGAATTTTGGTTGGGAAAGAAAACCCTAGAAAGATACGGTGTTAAGGCACCAAACAAGGCGATGTCATACCATTCAAAAATAGTACCAATTACACATGCTGTAATTTGTTTAGTATTTATAGATAATTTTGGTTCAATTATCATGAAATTTTTTTGCTTATATATTTCTGGATTAATTCTTTAGTGTTAATGCAATTAAGCTTTAACTTCATGTTGTGGAGATGTGATTCAACCGTGCGAAATGAAACACCTAATAATCTTGCGACTTCCTTTGCAGTTTTTCCATTTGCTGTGAGTTCGATAACTTTAATTTCTTTCTGTGATAGCGCTGATTTGAAGCAATCGTGTGTGGGTTCATATATGACAGCTGCTTTATTAATATTGTGCGATTTGCGCCATGGTGGAATAATTTTATTGTTGTCTGCTTCAATTATTAATCGTGATGATAAGAATTTGAATCTTGCTATAAAGGTTTCTAAAGAATCGATGTTATTTAAATATGTATTTTTGATCGTGTTGTTTTCAATTGGTGCATAAAAAATATAATATTCACATAAGGAAGATAGTTTCTTTATAATCATAAAACTATGATCATGGTTGAAATGATTTCTTTGGTCAGCAAGTTGGTTTATATATTTTTCCTTTAAATCGGAATCGAAGGTTTCGACTTTTGTTTCTAAGAATAAATACTTTTCTTGTGACGAATAAAAATCAGGACTGTATAAATCCGTTATATATTTTTTGTTTATAAAAGTATGTTCTAGCGCCGCAGTATCACTCCATAATTCTGATCTCGAACCGTCTGGAAAAACACGTGAATAAGCGAATGCATTAAGATTGAATTTGTTAAATAACGGATTGCAAATTTCCGAGACATCCTTGGTGATCATGAGGGAAGGTTTGCATTGCTTTGATCCTTTGTTTATTTCCATAACATACCTTGTTGTTTAGCAAAATGTCATGTATCAATACATTTTTTTGATTGATCTTTGAAAATTATTGGATTGATTTTTTTCTCGCGTGAAACCAATAGGTTTTTTATCTTATATAATCAGTATGTCTCTTTGAGGTATTTGCTGACTTTTAGCGTAGCGAGCTTAAATAAAAAAATATGATATTTCAAGTGTCAGGATACTGTATGAGTAATATTTTACCGATGAAAATGTGTTTTAATAATTTGGGATTTAGATTTTTTAAGGAGCGGCGGTGATATTCTACTTGCATCAAGGGGCGAGTCCATATATGACACAGTTTTTTGAGCACTCTCATGTTTCGAGGTTTCGTTAAGTAGGTTTCGTTAACTAGTTGCTTCTTTTTCATTAACCAGGTATCTTTATGACCCGAATTTGATAGGCACGTAGCTCAGTGGTAGAGCATCACCTTGACATGGTGGTGGTCGGTGGTTCGATCCCACTCGTGCCTACCATGATTAATCCGAAAGAGATAAAAAGACATGCCTGTCATTACATTACCGGATGGAAGTCAAAAAAAGTTTGATACCGCAATCTCTGTGGCGCAAATTGCCGCAAGTATTGGTGCTGGATTGGCAAAAGCAGCGATTGCAGGCAAAGTTGACGGTAAGTTAGTGGATACATCTTATCTGGTTGAGCGTGATGCCAGTGTTTCAATTGTGACGGACAAAGATCCTGTTGCTTTGGAAGTCATTCGTCATTCAACGGCTCATTTGCTTGCGCAAGCAGTGAAATCCCTTTTTCCGACAGCACAAGTGACCATTGGTCCAGTGATTGAAGACGGTTTTTATTATGATTTTGCATTTGGCAGGGCATTTACTCCGGAAGATTTAGTTCGTATCGAAGAAAAAATGCATGAAATTGCGCAGCAAGATTTGATTGTAACGCGCAGTGTCATTTCACGCGAAGAAGCGATCAAATTTTTTCGTGGGATAGGTGAAGAATATAAAGCAAAAATTATTGAAGATATTCAGGAAGGCGAGATCCTATCAATTTATCAGCAAGGCGACTTTATTGATTTATGTCGTGGGCCGCATGTGCCTGCTACGGGCAAATTGAAAGCATTTAAATTAACTAAATTAGCCGGTGCTTATTGGCGCGGCGATTCCAAGAATGAAATGTTACAACGCATCTATGGTACAGCATGGACAGATAAAAAAGCGTTAGACGCGTACTTGAAGCAGATGGAAGAAGCAGAAAAACGCGATCATCGTAAAATTGGCAAGGCATTAGATTTGTTTCATTTTCAGGAAGAAGCACCGGGCATGGTATTCTGGCATCCCAATGGATGGGTGATTTATCAGCAAATTAAACACTATATTAGCGATATTATTGCGCAAAATGATTATCAGGAAATTGTGACGCCTCAATTGGTTGATTTGGAATTATGGAAAAAATCAGGTCATTGGGCGATGTTTGGTGAAGAAATGTTTACGGTAGAAGCCGATGATCGCCAGTTTGCGTTAAAGCCTATGAATTGTCCTTGTCATGTGCAAGTGTTTAAGCAAGGCTTGCGTAGTTATCGGGAATTACCTATCCGGCTTGCTGAGTTTGGTTGTGTGCATCGCAATGAATTATCTGGGGCTATGCATGGTTTGATGCGCGTGCGTCAAATGACCCAAGATGATGGCCATATTTTTTGTACGGAAGACCAGTTGCAAGAAGAGTCTTATCGTTTTATTAAAATGATCATCGAAGCCTATCGCGATTTTGGTTTTAATGAGATTCTAGTGAGATTAGCAACTCGCCCAGACAAACGTCTTGGTACAGATGAATTATGGGACCATGCGGAACATGCATTGGCTGAAGCGTTGCGTGCTGCAAATAGTGTATTTGAAACCCGTCCCGGAGAAGGGGCGTTTTATGGCCCCAAAATTGAGTTCCATTTAAAAGATAGCATAGGTCGTACTTGGCAGTGTGGTACTTTGCAAATTGATTATAATCAACCTGAACGCTTAGATGCTTACTATATTGCTGAAGACAGCAGTAAAAAAACCCCTATTATGCTACATCGCGCTATTGTAGGGTCGCTTGAACGATTTATTGGTATTTTAATTGAAAATTATGCTGGCAAATTGCCCGTCTGGTTGGCGCCTATTCAGGCTATGGTGATGAATATTACCGATCGAGCGACTGAATTTAGTAAAGAAACGGTAAATTTCTTAAAAAAACATGGGGTTCGAGCAAGATCGGACTTGAGAAATGAGAAGATCGGCTTTAAAATCCGCGAACACACATTGCAGTGTGTTCCTTACCTATTAATCATAGGGGATAGGGAAGTAGAGACGCGTTCGGTTTCAGTTAGAACTCGACAAGGAGAGGATTTAGGCGTGATGCCATTGGATCATCTGCTGAGTCTGCTGAAAGAAGCCATAGCGCAACAGGGTAGAGCGATTGATGAGCGGGTAAAAACGTAAAGCTCGTCGGCAAAAGGTATGCATTCGGAGGAAATGAGAATTAGCGCAGAAAAGAAACCTCGGATTAATGAGGAAATTAGAGCCCCAGAGGTCCGATTAATTGATGCTGAAGGCAATCAATTAGGTGTTGTTTCAGTCCGTGAAGCACGCCACATGAGTGAAGAGGCTGAGCTTGATTTAGTAGAGATATCGCCTGATGCTAAACCGCCGGTATGTCGTATTATGAATTTCGGCAAGTTTACCTATCAGCAAAGTAAGCGTAAAGCGGCAGCAAAGAAGAAACAAAAACAGGTTCATCTTAAGGAAGTTAAGTTTCGTCCCGCTACTGAAGAAGCTGATTATCAAGTTAAGTTACGTAATATTATTCGTTTCTTAGCGAGTGCTGATAAGGCAAAAGTGACGTTGCGGTTCCGTGGGCGTGAAATGACCCACCCTGAGTTGGGTATCAAGCTGATGGAGCGTATCATAGTGGATTTGGCTACTGTGGGTGTTGTTGAGCAGCGTCCGAAGATGGAAGGCCGACAAATGGTTATGGTGATAGCACCAAAGAAAAGTTAACATTATCCTATCAAATTGCGCAGCAATTTTGACAGGATCCAGAAATAAACAGGTGGAGTATTAAGTAATGCCTAAGTTAAAAACAAACCGCGGTGCAGCTAAGCGTTTTCGCGCAACAGCAAGCGGTTATAAATGTCGTCGTACTAATCGTAATCATATCTTGACGAAGAAATCAACGAAGCGTAAGCGTCACTTACGTACGATTGGTCGAATTGATGCATCAGATGCGCGCTCAGTAGCGCGTATGCTGAATGACCAATAGGGGTCTAGTTTTTGAGGGGAGAGAGGTATGCCAAGAGTTAAAAGAGGGGTCACAGCACGAGCGCGACACAAAAAGGTCTTAGCAAAAGCAAAAGGTTATTACGGTGCGCGTAGTCGAGTCTTTCGAGTCGCGAAACAAGCAGTAACCAAAGCAGCCCAATATGCTTATCGTGATCGTCGTCAAAAGAAGCGTGAGTTTAGAGCGCTTTGGATTGTACGTATCAATGCAGCAGCACGCGAGCACGGATTATCTTACAGTGTCTTTATGAATGGCTTAAAGAAATCAGCAATTGAAATGGATCGTAAAGTATTAGCTGATATTGCTGTATATGATCGCGCAGCATTTGCAATGTTAGCTGATCAAGCTAAGCAAAGTTTAGCTGCTCAAGCGTAAAAAATGAAAATGGATTTTCGTCTGCACGCATAGAGATCGATTTAAAGTTCCCCCCTTTTTTTCAAAGGGGGAAATTGGGAAAATTCCTATGATAGACTTGGATGCAATCTTAGAGCAAGCTACACAAGAAATTTCTACTGCAGATGATTTAAAAAAACTGGATCACTATCGCGTCTTTTATCTTGGCAAAAAAGGAAAATTAACTGAATACCTTAAAAATTTAGGCCAATTACCCAAAGAAGACCGCCCTCTCGCTGGTCAACGTGTCAATACGGTTAAGCAAAAGATTCAAGAATTAATTGAGCAACAATTATTATTGTTAAGCGAACAACAAGTTACTCAGCAACTTGCTGCCGCATCAATTGATGTGACTTTGCCTGGGCGAGGTCAACAACTAGGGGCTCTGCATCCAGTCACAAAAACCCGTGAACGAATTGAAAGCTTGTTTGTGCAGATGGGTTTTAGCATCATGGATGGTCCTGAAATTGAAGATGATTATCATAATTTTGCAGCGCTTAACATTCCTGCGATGCATCCGGCACGAGCGATGCAAGATACATTTTATTTTGCAGATAATACCTTATTGCGTACTCACATGTCGCCGGTGCAAATTCGAGTGATGGAAAATACCCGGCCGCCTTTACGTGTTATCGCGATGGGTCGCGTGTACCGCCGCGATTTTGATTTAACCCATACACCGATGTTCCATCAGATAGAAGGATTAATGATTGATGAAAATGTTAGTTTTGCGGATCTGAAGGGTATTTTGACGCAATTTTTACAAGCTTTTTTTGAAACAGCAGTACCTATTCGCTTCCGCGCATCTTATTTTCCTTTTACTGAACCTTCTGCAGAAGTGGATATTGGTTGTCAACGTTGTCGTGGCAGCGGTTGTCGTATTTGTAAAAATACAGGATGGTTAGAAGTATTGGGCTGTGGCATGGTGCATCCCAATGTATTGCACTTTGTTGACATTGATAGTGAACGTTATACAGGGTGGGCGTTTGGAGCGGGCCTGGATCGTTTAACTATGCTGCGCTATGGCATAACCGATTTGCGCGCTCTATTTGAAAATGACCTGCGTTTTTTAAAACAATTTTAGAGCGAGAGATAGATATGAAAATCAGTGAACTCTGGCTCCGCGAATGGGTCAATCCAGCATTAAACTGTGAGGAATTATCTGCATGTTTAACGATGGCTGGATTAGAAATAGAGATAATTTCTCCTGCTATAGAAAGTGCGAGCGAATGCGTTCATCCAGCTGATCATATTATTGATGTTGCAATTACCCCTAATCGTGGTGATTGTTTAAGTGCACTCGGCCTCGCACAGGAAATTGCAGCATTAACGCAAACGACTCTTCATACGCCTACATTTGCTAAAATAGATGCAAAAATAAAAGATGCATTACCTGTTGTCATTCACGAGCCAGAAAAATGTGCGCATTATGTGGGGCGAATTATTCGCGGGGTAGCAGTAGATACCGTGACACCATTGTGGATGCAAGAGCGACTACGTCGTAGCGAAATAAAATGTATTCATCCTATTGTTGACGTCATGAATTACGTTATGGTGGAGCTGGGTCAGCCTATGCATGCATTTGATTTGGCTAAAATCACAGGCGGTATTCAAGTTCGGTTAGCAAAAGCGCAGGAAAAGCTGGAGTTATTAGATGGGCAAACGGTTGATTTGGATAAAAACGTATTAGTGATTGCTGATCAACAGAAACCGTTAGCGATTGCGGGTGTGATGGGGGGATTAGAGTCGAGTGTCACGCTAAAAACAACAGATATTTTTCTTGAAAGTGCATTTTTTCAACCTATTACGATTGCGCATGCGGTACGACATTATAAATTAAATTCTGAATCATCTTATCGCTTTGAGCGGGGTATCGATCCTCTCTTACAAGTACATGCAATTGAACGGGCAACACAACTTATTTTAGAGATTGCAGGTGGCCAGCCGGGTCCTATTGTTGATGTGCAAGATGACACTTATTTACCACAGCCTAAAATCATTCCGTTACGAATAGCGCGAGTGAGTAAAATGTTAGGTATAAAAATGGCAGACCATGACATTGAAGCCATTTTGCAACGATTAGGTTTTTCAATTCATAAAATGGCAGACAGTTGGCAAGTGACTGCGCCAGCTAGACGGTTTGATATTACAGCTGAAATTGATTTAATTGAGGAAATAGGCCGTTTATACCATTACGAAAATATTCCATCGCATGATCCTGTTGCAGCGATGCGTATTAATTTGCGTTCAGAAAAAAAAATATATTTGTCAGGGATACGCAATACATTATGTGATATGGGATATCAAGAAGTTATCACGTATAGTTTTGTTGATAAAAAAATGCAAGACTTGTTGGAGCCACGTAGCCAACCCAAAGAATTATTAAATCCTATTACAGCTGATATGTCTGTGATGCGAACGTCACTCTGGCCAGGATTGATCAATACCTTAATTTTTAACCAAAATCGTCAGCAACATCGAGTTCGTATTTTTGAAACAGGATTACGCTTTATTTTAAATAAAGGCAAGCTCGAGCAGCAAAAGGTATTGAGTGCTTTAAGTTATGGCAGCGTATTACCTGAACAGTGGGGCGTACCAACGCGGCAAGCAGATTTCTTTGATCTTAAAGGTGATCTAGAAAACATCTTTAAATTGACATTTGCCTCAAATGAATTCGAATTTCGCCAGGGTAGTCATCCTGCATTGCATCCAGGACAAACCGCAGAAATTTATCGACAAGATGAATATGTAGGAATTATCGGAACATTGCATCCTACAGTGATGCAAGTTCTTGATGTGCGAGGACCCATGGTGCTCTTTGAAGTGTTGCTTGATCAAATTGAAATCGCAAAGGTACCGCATTTTACTGAAATTTCTAAATTTCCAGAAATTAGACGAGATATTGCAATTTTAGTTGATCGGACTGTACCCGCGTGCTTAATTCAGGATACAATAACTCATATAGCGGGCGAGTTGTTGGGTGAGATTACTGTATTTGATGTGTATGAAGGAAAAGGAATCCCATCTCATTCTAAGAGCATTGCACTATCTCTAATATTGCAACATCCTTCTCGCACTTTAGTAGATGAAGAAATTACTGATTTAATGGAGCACATTGTTGTTGCGCTGAAAGAAAAGTTTGCTGCTAAACTAAGGGGATAAGTATGGCACTAACAAAGGCAGATATAGCAGAACATCTATTTAATGAAATAGGGTTAACCAAGCGTGAGGCAAAGGAAATTGTAGAAATATATTTTCAACGAATTTGCAAAGCGCTCGAAAGTGCTCAGCAAGTTAAGCTGTCTGGGTTTGGTAATTTCGAACTCAATGATAAAAGCGAACGTCCAGGACGAAATCCTAAGACAGGTGAAGTCATTCCCGTTTCTGCACGACGCGTTGTGACCTTCCGTAGTGGCCAGAAATTGCGAGCATGTGTTGAGGTTTATAAAGGGGATGAAATCCAAACTACTCAGTCAGGTTAGAACGCGTAAGCAAAAACGGTATATTCCACTTACGTTGCCTATTATTCCGGACAAATGTTATTTTACTATTAGTGAAGTTGGACAATTATGTGCGGTCCAGCCATATGTATTGCGTTATTGGGAGCGTGAGTTTTTGCAATTAAAGCCAATAAAGCGTCGCGGGAACCGACGTTATTACCAGCATCACGATATTTTAATGATTCGTCAAATAAGAAAGTTGTTGTATGAGGATGGATTTACAATTGAAGGTGCTCGAACTAAATTACCATCGTCCCTTTCTAAAGATACATCGACAAAAACGGATATAGAAATTAAAAAAATGATTGCAGATTTAGAAGGAATTTTGCAAGAATTGAGAACCCAAGAGGTTTCGCAATAAATAATATCAATCTCTGGATAAATCAACGGGGCGTGGCGCAGTCTGGTAGCGCACTTGTCTGGGGGGCAAGTGGTCGCCGGTTCAAATCCGGCCGTCCCGACCATACGGTTCACTAAATAACAAGGAAAAGTAAGCTGTGGAAAAGATTTGGTTAAAAAATTATCCTCAAGGGGTGCCAGCAGAAATAAATCCCGATGCGTATCAATCACTTGTTGAGATTTTTGAAAAAAGTTGTGAACAATTTAAAGACCTGCCTGCTTTTTATAATCTAGGGGTTACCTTAAGTTTTCAGCAAGTAGAGGCTTATTCGCGTGCATTTGCTGCTTATTTACAGCATGGATTGAACTTAAAAAAAGGTGACCGAATTGCCATTATGTTACCCAATATTCTGCAATATCCGGTTGTCATGTTTGGCGCATTGCGTGCGGGTTTAATCGTTGTCAATGTCAATCCCCTTTATAAACCCCCAGAGCTTATTCATCAATTAAAAGATTCCGGTACGGAAGTCATTGTGGTATTGGCAAATTTTGCAGATACTGTGCAAGAAGCGTTAGCTGATTCACCACTGAAGCATGTGATTATTACGCAAGTGGGTGATTTTTTCCCTCCAGCTAAAGCATTTTTAATCCATTTTTTTCTTAAGTATATTAAGAAAAAAATTCCTGCTGTTACTATTCCTCGAGCCATTCGTTTTAAAGATGCTTTTGCAAAAGGACAAAGTTTAACTTTTAAACCAGTAGCGGTAACGAATCAAGACATTGCTTTTTTACAATATACAGGGGGCACAACAGGGGTCGCTAAAGGCGCGATGTTGACACATCGTAATCTTGTTGCGAATGTATTGCAAGGTGAAGCATGGTTTAGCCAAGTGTTGCAGAAAGGTAAAGAAACTATTATTACTGCTTTACCGCTGTATCATATTTTCTCACTTACCGCGAATTGTTTGTTTATCTTAAAAATTGGTGGATTTAATATATTAATTACTAATCCGCGAGATCTTCCTCACTTTATTTCTGAAATAGCAAAATTTAAATTTACGGTTATTACAGGCGTCAATACATTATTTAACATGTTGTTAAAAACCCCTAAGTTTGCTGAATTAGATTTTAGTGCACTTAAAATAAGCTTAGGTGGTGGAATGGCAGTGCAACGTGCTGTAGCGGAAAAATGGGCCACTGTCACAGGCAAGCCTTTGCTAGAAGCGTATGGATTAACCGAGACATCTCCTTGTGTGGCAATTAATCCACCGACTTTAAAGGAATACAATGGCAAGATTGGATTACCTGTCTCGTCTACGGATGTGTGTATTTTAGGATCGGATGGAAAAGAAGTCCCAATAGGTGAGACCGGAGAATTAGCTGTGAAAGGGCCGCAAGTCATGTATGGTTACTGGCGTAACCCGACTGAAACCCAAAAAGCATTTACTAAAGACGGATGGTTGTTAACGGGCGATGTTGCTTCGATAGATGATGACGGTTATATAACACTGCTTGAACGTAAAAAAGATATGATTCTTGTTTCAGGTTTTAATGTGTATCCCAATGAAATCGAAGATGTCTTGATACGTTTGCAAGGCGTACGTGAAGTAGCTGCAGTGGGGGTGCCTGATGAAAGCTCGGGCGAAGTAGTAAAAGTATTTATTGTGAAAGATAATCCTGACTTGACAGTGAATGATATTTTGCGCTATTGCAACAAAAATTTAACAGGATATAAAGTACCAAAACAGGTTGAGTTTGCAGAGGAGTTGCCAAAATCAAATATTGGTAAAATTCTGCGCCGCGCTTTGCGTGATCAGGTTCAGGTAAAATAAAGAAATGCATAAATTGCTAAGAATAAATAGATCCTTGCTGTTTTTTCGTGTCATCCCTGCGTAGGCACATAGGCGTTAACTTAAGAATTGAAATAAGTTTCCCCCTTTAAAAAGGGGCGTGAATGACTTGCTCATTTAAACGCTCTGTACACGACAAAAATGGCAAATGTTTCAAATCTG
>AMFJ01000130.1_pt1 | contig 22919 bp, 12 predicted proteins | sample 427208 | NCBI WGS metagenome assembly AMFJ01 (sample SAMN02954298, study PRJNA114691) | groundwater metagenome | biome: aquatic; feature: subsurface aquifer; material: sediment; isolation source: subsurface aquifer sediment | place: USA: Rifle, CO | collected 2008-08 | reverse complement strand
TCCCCGAATCGGGGAGGTTTTTCATTTTCTGGATTAAATTATTCCAAAACTTCGCCTATTTTTGCGAAACAGGGAAAAATATGTTAATATGATACGGATAAATAAAAATAAATAATTGCTTATGAGCATAGATACAAAAACACTTAATTCACCTTCTCTCAACAATGAAAATCTGCAATCTAAAATGCAATTGGATACAAGAGAGCAATTGGAATCTCTCAGAAAGAGCAAAGAGAACCAGTTAAGCGAATCCAGACTTGAAGAGCTTGCATTATTGAGTTCTGTCGAAAAATGACATTATGAAAGCCTCAAGGAAAAGTGAAGAGAGATTATGGCTGAAAACATAGAAGATTATTTCAGTGTGATATGAAAGAAATTCGATAAAAATGACTGAGTAGCGAATTCTATAGCATTTAAAGTATTAGAGAATATAATTGAAGCTGTTGCACAATTTTATTCGGCTAAGAAGATGCCGCTTTGACAAAAGGAAAGCGAATTCATTTCAAGGCTTGATCCTAAATCATTGAAGGCGGAATATGAAAAGGTCCAAGAATACTATGCCTGATTAAGGATAGTTAACCAGAAAGCAAGCATTATTATGTACAAGGGTGCTATAATAGGGAAAAAAAAGGAGCACGATGAATGAACCGACATAACAACTTGTTATAACGATATTCAGGATATGCGAGCTAAAGAAGACAAAGAAAAATGAGGTCAGCCTACTATTTTAGCTAGCAGGAAATATGATGTAAAGGAAACTCCGGCAGTTGCGAGCAATGCTCCAGCTTCGGCTAAATCAGAAAAATATGCTGAAGTTTCTAGTGTATACGATAAATTCCTGGCAAATGCCAAGTCAGATTGAGATAAGGAAATCTTGAAATGACTTAAGGATAAGATTTCAGTTAATGAAACAACATGAGAGCTTTCACTTGTGGAAGCTGTAAAATTTTGAGAAGATTGAGAGCTTGTATTGTCGCCTGATAAAAAATGAGTTATTCTTAGGTGATATTGATACGAATATAGGCTTCCTAAACTAGACGCTAAAAGCATAGAATTCTCTTTGAATAAGATTTCAAGTTTGAATTTTATGGAGAATACTTGACTTACGGCATTCACTCCGATTGAAATGAAAGATATCTCATTGAACCTTAATAAATATTTCGATATTACAAATTGAATTCCCATTAATCTCGACAAGCCAGAGTGACTCACTCAAGCAGAAAAAATTGAATTGCTTGCAATATTCTCGAAATTAAAGGTGATTTGATCTTATGATCCACACAATCTATCAAAAAAGATAATCACCAAAAACCTTTTTATCAGTAATCTGAAAAATAATACGAATTTCTACAAATGACAATGACAGCTCAATATGATGGCCTTTGACCAAAACATAAAGCATTTGGTTTCTAAAAAAGACCCCCAGAATCAATCAGCATAATATCGACAACAAATAAATCCCTGAGTTAAACTCAGGGATTATTGTTTTATGATTTATACTTTGCCTTTATCCTTAAGCTCTATATGTGCAGTGTAATAATCAGCAAATGCCTTAAATCAATTGCCAGTATTGCTTGAAAGGTTGCTTAATTTCTTGGCATTGAATGCTGATAGAAGATCATTGAATTTTTCTGTTGTAGATATATATCAGCTAAGAAAACTGCTTCTTATAGCAAGGACTATTTCCTTATATCTTATTATATTGACTCATTCCGGAAAATTATTGAATTTATCAAGATTATTATAATTATCCAGAATAAAATTCACTTTTGACTCAAGTGTCGATGAATGTCCAGGATTTTTCTTTCCCATCATGTCGCCGTTTGTATGATTGCTCAATGTGCCAGTAATGACATTCTGGAACAATGTTTGCTTATCTTCTGTCGACAATGTCATGAACTTTTTGAATGTGCCTTTATTGATATTAAGAAGCTCTCAAAATATATATTTCACATCCTTCTCTTTGATTTCTCAAGACAACAAAGATATCTTGATCGCCTTCTCATATTCTTCTCTGATTTCCTTATTTGCAAATGCCTCTCTTGGAATCTTATATTTCTGGCTGTTTTTGTCTAGGAAGTCATTGGCTATGAATTCATAATCTTGTGTAGACAGTTTTTTGTCTTTTATAAAAATTTCTCTAGCTCATACCTTGGTAAATACAAGAAGAATTTTCTTAATCACATCCTTCAAGAAACTTATATCTTCCTTGTCCTCATTAGTCAAATCACTCGCATCTTTATTAGACAGATCCTCTAATTTCTTTTTTGCATCTTTAAGATTTTTAAGTGACTCATCGAAAGCCTTCTGTTTTTTCTCCGGAAGATTTGGGCATTCATAAGTCAGCTCTCATTGCACGTCTCATGTAATAGAATCATTGTTGGAGATAAGGGATTCAACAATAACTTTTGCATCTTCTATTGTAATTTTTCAAGTATCAAATTGTTTCTGCAAGTCATGCAAGCTAGCAACAATATTATCAAATCATTCTTTTTGAACTAATCCCATGGATGAACCAAGCAATAATTCATATTTCTTTTCGGGTGAAATGACAGTTAAAGATTTATCTTCCTTAAGAGATTTTATATTTCTTTGCATTGCATTTATCTCAGTTTCATAAACTTTAAAATTGCCATTTTTAAATAAATCATTGATTAAAAACCTATAAATTTCCTTATTCTGATTATAATCTCTAAATTTTGCAACTGTCTCAATATTATTTAAAACCTTATCTATATCTATTCGTCAATCTATAATTTCTCAAAAAATATTATCTATTTCTTCTTTTATATAATCAATGTTTGGATATGATACTCATCAATTTAAAATACTCGTAATTCTTAAGTCAAGCTGCTTAAAAGACTCTAATTTCCGTGCATCAATTAATCAACAAAGTATATTTGGCAAGATTCTTTTAGATTTATTTTTATCAATATTCTTAAAATCAGATTCATCTAAATATTGTTTAATTTCTTTTGATTCTTTTATCATAGCATTTAGATGATCATATGAAAATTTTCATCATGCCAATCAGGTTCAAATCTGTTTTAAAACCATAGATTTAAGTTTTGAATCATCGATATCATTTATCAAACTTATTAACTTGCCATTTTTGATGTCTGTAAAAATCAATTTTGCTTCTACTAAATCCGCTTTTATAATACACTTATCTAGTCAATCTTTAATTTCGGCTAAAAATTTCGATAACTTTGGATCTTTATTGGGATTGACCGAGTTGTAATCAAATTTAGAATATTCTTTGATAAATTGAAGATTATTCAGCCTTTCTGATAATTTCCATTTTTTATTTTCATCTACTAAAAAATGATCTCTAATTTTTCAGCATAAAGACTCATTGATATCAAATAAATATGAAATATTATTAATATGATTTAAATCAAGTTCCTTTTTGCTTATATCTCATCAGGATATCATAAAAATTGCATCAATAAACTGCTGCTTATTAGTTATAAAGGTTGTGAAATCATTTAAAATAGGATCAAGGATTCTATTATTAATAAGGTCCCTTTGTTTAGGTGGATAAGAAGCTAAGATATTATTTTTGAATTCTATTAAGGCGATAGCCTCCAGGACTCGCCCAGTTGTATCTCATCATTCATACATATATTTATCAATAAGATTAATCTTGTATTTTGATTCCACCTTAAGCTCATTGATTTTTATGATAATATTTTTAAGTTTCTGGATTTTTGTTAGAGTATCAATATCAAGCGGGATTTGTTTTTCCCATTTTTCAATCCTTTCTGCTGCTGAGAACCTATCTCACCTCTTCTCGATTGCCCATTCGGGCATCTTAAAATCATCAAGTGAATTCTGATGCAATTTCAATTTTAATTCAAGCTCTTGAGAGAATTTTGAGCTACTAGCATCAAGTCATAATGCTCATATATCAATGATTACAGGATATTTTGGGTTTTCATTCTCACTGAGATATATCTTATTTTCTATCTTATTATATGTGGCCTCTACAGCTGATAATCTGAATACTCTTTTTACAGCCTTGTCAATCCTTGATTCAATTGATTCTGGAGCTTCAGTTGCCTCTCTTGATTCTGGTTTACCGATATCAGCAGCTGATCATTTTAGCTTAATCTGTGCTGATTGTATATCTACTTTGTAACTCCTAAGTTCTTTTTCAAATAATTCTATTTTTTTTGGATCTTTTGAGAATTCTGCAAATTCACTTCTTAATTTCATTACAGCTTCTTCCTCATCTTTTCATTTCCTATAATTGGCAAGTCTCTTCTCATTTATAATCGGCAAATTGATGATGGGCGGAACCAAACCTTTATTGAGCTGCATGATATCTGCGATAGCTGTCTGAGTCTGCTTTCCATACAGGCCATCTACATAAACCTGCAATCAGAAAGTCTTAGCCAATATCTGCACCAAGGTAACTGATACTTTATTGTCTATATCAAATGATTCTAGCTTTGATAGATAATCCTTAATTATATTTTTCAGTTTATCTTTTGCTTCTGGGATATCATTAAGATTATCTATGTGTTTGGAGAATTCAGTATGATCTTTTGACTTAATAATCCTATCTTTCAGTTTCTCAAAAGTAAGTTCTTTAATGAGTTTCTCACTTCCTGATTCGGGAGATATATGCTCTTGTTGCAACATATTTTTTATTTAATTTTATTAAATTCGTACCACATTGTTATGATAGTATCGATTATTTTAAGGAATTAAATTCTGACCATATAATGAATTTTAATCTTCTGATTCATTCATTATCAATAGGAGTACTAATTCTGCTGTTTATATTATTCAAGATATCTCTGATTTCATTCTCAAGCAACTCATTTCATTTTAATGCATTTGATATTATCTTCTCAGCTGGAAGTCAGGATTTTTTTGAATTCTCATAAGGTGATTCAAATCTAGTTCCAGTATCATTGTTCTCAATCATATATTTGTACATTTCCTCTTTGAATAATTCTCTAATCTTATCCTTCTGTAATGGTGTCACTATGATATCATTAGTTTTAGCAAGAGACTTATCCACAATCTCATCAATTTTCCTATCAACCTGCATCTGCATGTCATTGAACAATGATTGGGCCTTGAGGATTGTCATCTTGCGGATGGTCTCTTCTTCAATCTCTTTCTTAAGCCCTAGATTGCCCTCCTTGACGGCTTTCTGATATTCGGCATTCACTTTAAGTGCATCCTGGGCTGCAATTTCTGCATCATCCAGAACGGATTGGTTCATCGCCTGTGCTTGTTTGGCTGTCATTAGTCAAAAAGTTATTGCTAAAGGTATGATTATTTTTGCTTTCTTGGTGCTCATCACTTCATTGAAGGCAAGCCTGCTTACATTATGTCATATTTTTTCTTTTCACGCAAGATTTTCGTCTAATAACTCTTTTGATCATCATACGATTCATCTCAACCATCACAATCAAGCCTTAGATCAACTCAATATGGAATCGATAATATTCATATTCCCCGCTAATGAAGTGGACTCAATATTTTTTCATGTAGCCTTATCAACAAGCCCAACGAGCCTTGTCATATCAATTGCCCCACCATCTGAATCCAGATACTGAAGGCTTATCCTTCATCATTTATTGGCTGCCCTTATTTCCACTCCATGGTCTCAAAGCCTTTCTTTATATTCATTCAAGATTCTGTATTTCTCAGTGTCAGATGAGGCTCTTATAAATTTACTCTGGAATTCTGCAATCTCAATAAGCTTGATATCTGCCTTGACTTCAATTTTCAGGTTATTCAGTTCATCAATGACGTTCGGAGACAGTTTTTTCAGAATATCAGCATTCAAATCCGATCAGCCTTTCCCTTCGGAATTCTCATTCATTGCAGCACGAACGGCAATGACAAGATGTTTTTCTATGCCTTTAATGATTTTTTCAGTTCTTAAAAGTTGGATGCTCTCTAGGTTTTCTAGCTTTTCTCAAGTCTTGGAATCCCTATAAATCACTTTTCAGTTTTCGATTCATGCTATCTCGATTTTGTTCCCATACAGGAGTTCCTTAGTCTTCAAATCTAGTCTCTTTTCAAATTCTTCTCATGTCATCTTGCCTCATTTTATATTCAATGACAACAGATGTTTGGTCACAGCCTTTTGAATCCTATCGAATACGGCCTTATCATGGACATTAAAGCCAATCTCTGAGGAAGCTTTATAATGCTTATATATTCAGTCAAAAAATCTGTTCATGAGAGTTGTCGCTTCGAGAGATCAGCTAGGAGCATTTTTAAGCCTTGCCTCAAAGTAATTAAGAACATCTCTATCCTTTAAGAGTTCTTTGATTTCGAACAGCTTATCAATCATGGATTGGCTCATCGGATCTTTATGATCGGCTATTTTGAAGAAAGCCTCTTTAAGCACTTTTATAGTGTCCTTGCTTCAATCTGTTTCAACATAGAAAACTGATTTATTCTTTATGAGTTCAGCAAGGATGAATAATCTATTGAATTGCTCCGCGCTTATTTTTTCGGCACTCAAGACCTTCAAGATTATTTCTGCTATATTATGGTTTGAGTACTTGAAATCAACTCATGCATCATCCTGTATCCTCTTGAATAACGGATGTGTCAATAGCCCTTCTAGTTCCTCTGCAGTATTTACTCTATTATTGAGGAATTCCTTATATGCTTTCTTTTGAACCGTCTTATTGACTCAGAGATTCGCGATTAGTGATAATTGGTGATCAAGCAGATGAACTTCCTTTCTTGACATCAGGTCCTCTATGTATTCGATTGTTCTTCAATAATGCTCCTCTTTTCCTTTTTCTTTAAGGAACTTCCTGATTATTACCATCTGAGAGACAAATCTATCTCATAGCTCCACATCTCAAGGTTTCGCCTCAAATTCCCTCAAAAATTTTATTATAAGCTCTTGTGGCATATTTTCTAGATTCTTAGAATTATTCAGCACTTCTGAAATATTCGAGAGATTGACATGGCTTCATGCGTGTTCGAATTTTTCCAGCAATCAAGTATTTCAATATTTTTCTAGGATTTTAGATATGATAAGGATGTTCTCCTTTTCTCATGAGTTTATGATTGGTGATTTTGTCAAGGCCAATTCTATATAATCATAGCTTGCATTGAGCTTTGATCACACGTCGATTTCAATCCTGTTTCATCATCAATTCTGAGTCAGGAAGAATTCTCAATCTTTCGTAATCTCCAAATCTAATCAAAGGAGAGTCTTTTCTTTTCAGCCTGTACCAATCTGATTTTGATTTAATGCGAAAAGTTCTTGCAAAAGAGATCTTTTGTTTTCCATCAATCTCTCTGCCATTTCGCGTATAGTCTCTCAGCCTTCTCAAATTTTTCTCTTGCTCAAGATGCTCTGGAATCTCTTACCGTATTCATGTTTGTTCCTCTGAAGATAATTCAATCATGCTATTTTATACATCATATCAACAGGATCGTCTATTTTTCATGTCATCAGATTATCCAGTATATTTATGGCAGTCTGATTCTTTTCCATACCCTCATTTGGAATTAATTCCATCATCCTTTTTGCCAATATAGCCCTTTCTGTTGAACCTAAGGATAAATACGTCTTTTCACTTAAAGGCATGAGCTCAAGAATCTTAGTGAAAGCCACTTTTTCATCCATTGATATCTTTCTGCTTGCTTTGAGACATTCCAAGATGCATTCTTGCATTTCTTTAAACGGAAGCGTCATTTTCTCATTCTGATCCTTTATATATACGCAAATTTCCTTTGTGAATTTAACAACTTCTTCAGATCTTTTTCCGTTCTTGATTTCTTGGAAAAATTCCTTTAGGACAGCATTATGCGCGCTCATCGTAAATGTAGTCTTAGGTTCTTTTGATATTTCATATAAGTAGCCTAGGATGCTTCTGGTATCTCATTTCAATACCTCTTTTGTTATGCTTTCCAATAATTTAATGCCTGAATTCGGTCACATGATATCGGTATTTTTTTGGAATAATTTTTCATTTCATTCATTTTCATTCCTATGTTTAAGCGCCAATATTCTCGGATCATCGACTGATTCTCTTATCATTGATTTAAAATCACGCGTGGACCATAATCATTCGGATTCCAACCCTTTTCATGCATTCTTATTCAGAAGAGTCCTGCTATAGAGTTGTCAGACTTCGCTGAACTTCGTTCATTCTAGGTAAGATCACATATTCAAGGCTCAGCGGATACTTCTTGTGTCGGTCTTGTCATTCATTCACTTCACTATAAGTTCAAGAACCTGATCAGAGAATGTTTTGTCCTCAAGATGATAATTAAGCATATTTTGCCTCTTCAGGAAGCCTATGGTTCTAACTTTTGCTGAAGCTTCCATCTTGCCGAAGTGTGCAGTTACCGCCCCAGTGATAGCTGACAAGTCCATCTTCAGATCATGATCGAATCATCTTATAAGCTTGTCATATTCACGGAAATTTTCCTGAAAAGATAATATGCCCGCATCTGAAGCTCATTCTGAACCGAATCCTTTTATTTCTTTAATTATGACATTGAGCTCGTCTTGAGCAAATTTATAGAGAGTTTGTCCTCGTCAGATATTATTCACATTTTTCTCTGTTTTCAGGAATGTGAGGAAATCAACTTTTTCGGTAATGCTAATATTGCTAGACAATATTTCCTGTATGAGTTTGGGCAGGACATTATTCTTCACAAGCGATTCGTTTATGTGCTGCGGGGTCAGATGCTCAAGGATGAGCTTCTTCACATCGGCTCAGAGCTGTCTGTTCTTTATGATTTCTTCTACTTTTGAATAGAAGAATTTTTGGTGGTCGGTAGTCTCATTATTGTAGGATCTCCTTTCTAGAGAATCCAGTAGCTTCTCAACTTTTTCGAATCTGTCAGCTTTCAATTTCCTACTCAATTCCAATCAGCTTTTTAACTTGTACAGATTGTTTGCATAATATTCCGGATCCCTGTATCACTTATTTAGCTTTTCTCATCTTGCAATCTTATCCAATGTTCACCTAAACCAATCTCATGCTCGTTTGAAGCTTGATTCTAGATTTTGTATTTCAACTCAATCTTTAATAAGCCCATTTATCTCAAAATCAAGTTTTGAGATTATGTTCTCGGTTCATTTTACTGTGCATTCTGACTCAATTGCCGCTATGTACGATTCAAATTTAAGCTTCCTTTCGTGTCTCTTCGCATCGAGTTCCTTAGCTAAATTATCGGTTTCTGATCTAAATTCTGCATTAAGATGCGAATTCAAATCCTTATTCATATCAGAATCATATCTAGCATCATGCACCATACCAGAGACTGAACTCTCGGAATCATTTTCATTGAGCTTCAAGACTCAGTCTTCAAGCTCTTTATTCTGTGACATATTATGCTCTGCGATTTTGGATTCGGTAATCGATCGAGATCTGATAGAGGCATCTTTCTCTTTTGCCAGCTCCTCCATTTCCTTATATTTCTTGAAATTCTTACTCTTCAGGGCTTCAGGATTTTTCTTATACTGGCGCATATGGTACTTTCCCATAACCAAGTCTCTCGCGTGTTTGAAAGTGAATATCTGTTTCACTCAGTCCATGGTTTCATGAACCAATCATCTGCTGACCAATTCTCATCATTCTTTTTTTCAGAGTATCATCTTTCTTGTATTATGCCTCATTCATTTCCATGCGACTTTGGAATTCTGGACAAGGAATTCAGTCGAGGATTTTCATATTTCCTTTATTATCTGTCTTCAAGTCTGGGATGCAGCCTCCGCGGCAATCTTCTCCGCGGCTTCTTTTGCCACAATTTTAGACAATGGCTTGACTCAGAGCTTAACAACTCATCTTATGACCGCATTCTTGACAGAACTCAGAGCTACGGCTCATGGGATACCCACTCAGCTGGCAACCAACACTATGGTAAATCAATCGAAAACTCAGCTCACCAGAGTACCGATTCAGCATGCAATAGCGTCTGCCTTATCTCATCTGCGGAAAGCATGTATTGTATCCTTAGCGGACATTATCGTTCCTGTTATCGGTGCGATATTCAGAATAGTCTCTCAGACAGTCTTGCTCACTTCTGTAGCCTTGGTTCATGCGGATATGTCTTTTGATCTGAGGGTAAAGAAAAGGCTGGCATATATTCAGCCTCATATAAGAAGCGGCAATCATGGGAGTATTTTCCTTGTTTTTTTGGAAATCATAAGGAGCAGTGGAGCTGCTCAGCTTGACATCATCGGCTTTGCAATGCTTCAGAATCTCTCAAGCAACCTAGCTTGCATCGGCATTCAGCCTATTTTTCACGTTTCTTTTATGATTGCGAAATATCTGCTTTCAAATTGAGCCGACGATAATGTTCATGCGCTCAATGCAAGAAGCATTCACTTCAGTTCAGCCTCTTTTGATTTCTCGAAATTCTGATCAGTAACAACATCAAGCTTCTTTGCATGGAATTCATTGTCTATTCATTTCAGAAGTTCATTCTCTATCTGTTTTCTGCTTTCCGTATGCATTGCGGACATGTCCTTGCCTTGCGATTGGCTAAGTGAGAATTTCTCTTGAAGCTCGGCCTGCTCTATGATTCAGGATAACTTGATTATTAATTCTTTCTTTGATAAAACATGTCTGTTTCTTTTGAAATCATTAAGAAGCGGGAGAATCTGCTTATTGAAGATTATCTCAGATTGTGTGTCCGAAGACTTGTCCAATTTCCCGTCATAGTTCTTTGATAAATGCTTATCGAAGCCATGGGATCTCAAAAAATCTCATATTTTCGATTCGACCTTCTGGAGTTTTGCTTTTGCAAAATCGAAGATAGTATTAAGCTTTTTCAGACCATTATCAGTAGAAAGGTCTAGGATCTCATTTCTTATCTCAGCCATTTTTGTTTTTGTTAATTATTTGTGTGGGGAGTCAGATTCAGTGAGGATTTCAGATTTGCAAGGGATTCCTTGCTCTGTTTCTTCACTGCTTCATACATCATTATAGTCTTCAGCCTTTCGAATTTGAGGCCGATTTTGACTATCTCTTCGATTGTATTCTCATATTCAGAAAGATTCCTGAGAAGTATCTCCTTCCTCTGTTCAAGTTCCTTATCGGAAATAAGGATATAGATGTCGGAAATCTCCTGTTCAGTGAAATATTCAATGTATTCCAACATATTCCTTGCGACAGAATTGGAATCTTGTTTTTGAATCAGAAGCTCTTTAACTTTTTCTTTCATTAATATATTTATTTTTATTTTCTGCTTCCAATTTACCATAAATGGTCGAGAAAAACAAAAAAAGCCCGATTTTGGATTGGACTTTTCTGTGTTTTTATGTGAATTATATTTTTTATGCCTTTATGATTGAAATCAGGTTGTTCCCTCATTCGAAAACCCTATTCTCTATGACGGTGAAACCCGATAGAGAAAACAGATTACCAAGCTCAGCCTCAGAAAAAGAGTGGTAGTATCTTGAATGCTTTCATATCTTTATATCGAAATCTCAATTTCACCTGTGGGCATTCATATATTTACTGAAATTCCTATCTCACAGCAAATTCCAATTCGTCATATAGGCTATTCAATCTGGAGAAAGGATGTTTTTCAGCTTGATTAAGGTATCAAGCCTTTTTTCTGGAGTATCAAGATGATGGAATGAGGCAATAAAGAAAACCCTGTCAAACTTTGTCTTTATCTTGTCCAGTTCTGTCATATCAAGGGTTTGGAATTCATAACTAGGATGTTCTTTTTTCGCTTCATTTATCATTCAGGAAGATGAGTCTATTCAGAGATATCAGAAATCCGGCAATGCTTTTCCCAGATATGGCAATAGCCTTCAGCTTCCGCATCAGATATCTAAAACATTCACTTTACCTGGCTGCCCTAAGACATCGAGAAAATATTCTATTTCCGGCCAATGCATATTTTTTCTAGATTTTGCGAATGTTTCAGAGAAATTATCGTATTCTTTCATTATATTTTGGTTATTTTCAGGACAGCGTCGAGTCATCTCTGGAGATTGCTGATAATGGGGGCAATCCCGCAAGAATCGTTCTTGCTGCATTTTTTGCCTGAGCAGATTGCAACATTCAAATCTTCTCACATTGCATCCAGGGCTTCATACACGCTTATTTCGCGCTGTTTTAGGAGTATTCATCAGTTGCGTCACTTGATAGAGCTTAAAATCTGCTTATTCTCAAGCTTATTTACTATCTTTCTGAGCATTGGCTCTTTTATGGTCGTCTTTGCCGAGATATCGCTTATCTTCTGCGAAACTGTGGATTTGAGGAGATATCTTATGAGGATCAGTGCGTACTCGCTTTGTGCAGAAATCTTTAGCATCTAGTAAAGCTTAGATAATAATTTCTTGTTCTTTTTCCACTTGGGAAGAGATTTCACACGGAGAGAAAGGAAGATTTTCTTATCGAAAATCTCTTCAAGATCCTTCCTGGCTTCTGTGCCGATTGTAGTCAAGGCCTGTCCACCTTTACCTATGATTATGATTTTCTGCGAATCTGATTCTGTATAGATATAGGCTTGTATGCGCAATATTTCGGGTTTATCCTCTATTTCGCCAATCTCGACAAAAACTGAATGAGGGATTTCTTCTTTGAAATTAAGGAATATCTTTTCCCTTATGATTTCTGCTATTCTGGTTTCGGTATCCTGATCGGTATAATAATCCTCATCATAATAGAGCGGTCAAGTGGGCAAATGTTTCTTCACTTCAACCAGTAATTCTTCGAATCATTTCTTATCAACAGAAGAAATCACTAGCTCATTTTGAGGGATCTTTATAGTCGTGATGTCTGATTTTGTATATACGTTGATTATTTTCTTTGTTACGTTCTGCAAAATGGATGTTATCAGATCTTCCTCTCCTCATGATTGTCTAGAGCTATCTATGAATCTCAGGATCAGGTCTGCATTCTTCACAGAATCTATCACGTTTCATTTAAGATGCTGAAAAAACTCCTCTTTTCATTCATTGACTCATGGCGTGTCGAAAAAGATGATCTGGGAATCCTCATCATTGAATATTCATCTTATGCATTTCTGGGTTGTCTGGGGGCGCGGAGAAACTATAGAGACCTTCTCATCTATCAGGGCATTTATGAAAGTTGATTTTCAGGAATTGGGCCTTCATATAAGTGCCACGTATCATACTTTTTTTATTGGGATCTGCATTATTATGGTTATTTGAAATACATTTTCATTCTATCTCTTAATCTTATTTAGTCAAAAAAATAGGTTTCGGGGAAACCTATCAATCAAAGGATTATCGGACTTGCAAGCATTTATGTCTTCAATTGTTCAATCCTCAAGACCGTTTCCGTCAAGATATGATAAGATGCTTATCTCGCTGCCTCAGCCGCTGACTGAAACTGTTAATTGAGATATTTGTCCAATGTTTGCCTGAATTCTGCAATAAATCTCTCTTTCCTGAATTTCAGTGCATGGTTCCTGATTTTAATCCTGTCAAATTTACCTTCTTCGATATCGGCATGGAATCTCTCGAATTTAGGTATGAAATCTTTGCCTTCAGGATCGTCGAAGAATTCTCAGCTTAGTCACGCTACGTTTGTCTCAACGAGTCAGCCTTGATTTAGTGCGAAGACAGGCATTCATGCTGCCATGGCCTCGATAGGTGCGATTCCATAATCATCTCTTCAGCTCATGATGAATCCTCTGGCTTCCTTGTAGATTTCTTTCAACTTCTCGTGGTCCTTGTATCAAACGAATTCGATGTTAGGTCAAGCTATTGACTCCAGATACGATCTCTGCGCTCATTCTCCGACTATTTTGAGCTTATGTCACATCTTTGTGAACGCCTTAACACTTACGTCGACTTTTTTGAATTCTGTCAATGCCGAAAGTATGACATAATGATCGCGCTCCTTAAGCGGATTTTCGCCGATTTCAAAATCATTCACATATACTCCTGGATATACAAGCTCCGATTCTCTCCTGTAATATTTTGCTATTCTCTGCTGGACCTGCTTGGATGCGGCTATTGCTACATCATGCCTCTGTCATGCTAGATAATCCCAGATTCTGAGCTTTTGGAATACGATGGACAGGAAAAGGAGCAATGGCTTCTTAAACAAACTTCTGTAATTCATGTCTCTGCGATGCTCAAATGTATAATCCCAGATGTAGCGAGAAGGAGAGTGATAGTAGGCAACAAAGCATGTTTCAGGCTTTGTGATGCATCAATGTGCAAAAGCGCTAGAAGATGCTATCACAAGATCGTAAGAGCTGAAATCGATGCTCTCTATGGCTCTGGCCATGAAAGGAAGCGTAAATCGCTGGTTCTTGATGAGGTTATATACTCTTTGTGTGATTTTCGGGACATGTTTTATCCTGGATGGCGGAAACTTGCTTCAGACTTTCTTCTCGTCATAAATAAGCGTATATAGATCTGCGTCAGGAAACATCTCAAGAATATCAAGGGTCACATTCTCTGCACCTCATAATTTGATGAGCATCTCATGTATTACGGCTACTTTCATAGATCTTTCATTAATTGATATTTTTATTTTATGTTATCTTTCTTACGCAAGAACAATCATAGGAGCATGAATAGCTGAAGCGAAATATAAGAAGCCTCAAAAGTATGCAAAAGCAGATTCATGAATAAGATTGCAATGAACGAGAAGAAGAATGGCAGACTCAGGAAATATATCTGATAGGCGATGAGTGCCATTATGAGGGCGAATAGCGCAAATCCTATTATTCATCATTCGACTAATTGTTGAATATACCAGCTTTCAGGGATAAAATTCTTCTCATCGGCCCCTGCAGTGTCATGTGCCAGCCTGTATCATGGTCAGCTTGATGCCAATCCTTGTCCTAGCGGATGTGCAATGAATTGCTTGAATCATATGATCATCCTTTCAGAATGTCATTTTGAAGATCCTGCTCTCAATACGATATTGTGCATCACTCATCAATATCTCATATAGAATATCCCTCCGAGCATAATCATCAGGACAAGCGCAGTGACAGATTGTGTCTTATATTTCTTGAATATTGTCTTCATGTTAAGCATGAGCACCAATCATAGTCATGCGATTATTCAAAGAAGAGAGCTTCTCGAATACGTCAGGAATACCAGTCCGAATATCACCAGAAGCGCAGAATAAAGGTAAAATTGCATGTCTTTCTTGTTTTTCAGGTAATGAAATAGCAATCCTGAATAGATAGTAAGGAAAAAGGCGGCTTGATTAGGTCAATCGAAGATTCATTGGAATCTTCTCACATTCGCTCATTCTATTCAATGATAGATGGGAACTCATTGATCAAAGCTCCATGAGCTGATCTTAGGAGAAAACCCGAAGTTGACCAATATGGATTCTCAGAATACGAATCTGACCAGCATTCAAGTGATGATTGCGGCTCATCAGCTTATAAGGAAAATCTTCAGATATGAAGACAGCTTATCCTTAAGGAGAAATCCTCAATGTTTGGTTATAAGGAAAATGAGGAGAAATTCAAAATCATATCTCCCTCCGTATATAAACGACTTTATTCAAGAAAAATTCACCAAAGTGATGAGAATCATGTATCAGAAATAGCCGAGTATCAAATAATCCAAAATATCGAGTTTTGGGATTTTTTTAAGCTTTTTGAATTCAAATAAGAGCATTCCCGCCAAAAGCATGACTAGGATTTCCTTATAGATTCAAAATCCGTTCAATCAGACCTTATATTCGAAAAAAACGCTTAGGATAACATGAAACGGGAGTATTACCAATAATACTTTGTATAGTTTTTCAAAAGACATAATTAATTTGATGATTGAGATGTTGTTTGATTATCTGCTGGCGATTCGAAGAAGAATGTCAGAAGAGGGGCTAAAAAGGATAGGATTATTGCTATTACAGCAATCCATGTGATTATTTTTTTGGATTTCATTTTAGGAATTAGATTTAAATACGATAAAAATGCTACTCATTTACTGGAAAGCTTTTAGAGTCTATATAAACTTTTGAAGAATTCAAGTCGACTTTCATATTAGTTGCTCATTGGATGTAATTCTGGACGAGCACTTCCAGATATTCGGCCAGATTGAGTTTTGTTGAAAATTCCTTTAGTCAGATGACTGATGGGCTGACTGTCACTTCGTTGCCTCATAATTCATAGGGGTCAGCTCATGTTCCGCTCTCTCTCATTACATAAAAACGTATATCCTCGAATTTCTTTGATACGAAGTTATAAGAGCAATCCAGTTTGATTGAGAACGATCTTCAATCAGTGGTAAATGTCTTTTCTGCACCTTTTATCGTAATCACATATTCCTCATTGACAATAGTTACGTTGATAGAGGAGAAAGGTATGGAAATGAATTTTTTTATGAATGTGAAGTCTCAGTCGATAAGCTTATTCTGCTTGAATAGGCTAATATAGTTCGATTCGACAGGCTTGATTTCGGTATCGTCATTTTCTCATGTCACATCTGAGCTTTCATATCAAAGATTCAATATATTTTCCAGAAAATTCTTGAAATCATATTTTCTTTTATTTGATTCTGTCGATGCGGCAGAGTAGAGATCCCTATAAAGCTCTTCCTTATCATCGAGTACGATTGATGTCTGATAGCTTTTCTTATTTCAGGTATTAGGATCGGTTATCGATATATTGCTAAGCTTATGGCCTTCTGGATAAAGCTTGAATTCGACTACGGAATTATTTACATTTATGCTCGCGTTATAGAATCAATCCTTCATGAGCGAATTCTCATTCAGCAGTTTTAGGCTGGAGACGTCGGTTCAATTGAAATTAGAAAGATACGCCAGCAGTTCCGCTTTATTCATGACCACCGACTCCTCATATATCACTTCCTTGGCATCCCGGAATTCTTTCTTCAGATTTTGCTTCTTTGACCAAGAATTATAGTTTGCCAGAACTTCTTCGCTTATATAATGGAGCTTTGCGTACTGTTCCTCAAGAAGTGTGTAATTGTTCTTTGTTGATGAGCTGCTGACCTTCTGCTGAGTCAGATATTTCATGAACTCGGGTTTCTTATTCTGCATATCCTTTATTCATTGGGAATATAGAGAAGAGAGTCATTGAGTGATGTCTTTTGAGATGGTGGCCTGGACAGTGTCTCAGAATTCCTGGGAATACTCAGCTTTCAGCTGGACAGAATTATCCGGCTTCTTTTCGAAAAAATTGGAAATTATGGAATTATTCAGTTTTTTTATGATCTTTGTGAGGCTATAGAATTGGACGGAAAGAGTTGAGAATTTTTTCTCTCCCTCCTTGACCTTATCGGAATCCCTTATGGTCAGATAGAAACTGTTGGACATATCGATAAGGTATTTGACTATATTCAGTGAGCTTTTTGAAATCCTGTCTTCCGAAAGGGAATATTGGGTAAGGAAGAATGAGAAGTTGAGGAAGTCTGAACCCTTAAGCACCTTGTTCTCCATAAGTCCTCCCAAGTATACATCTATTCATGAATCAATGACATCCTTATTCGCTTCAGAAAATTGATATGTGAAAAATAGATCTGAAAGTTCTCAGAAATAATCCTCTCCGGCAATCTTATCTTTGAATATCCTCTTCATTCATGCGCCGACTCATCCTTGCCTGAAATCAATGCTGTCTATATTTCCGAGGATATTACCGAAATAAGATATATAATAATAGTTCTTGATGATATCGGTTCACTCATTGTACAGCACGTCTGAGACTTCCTGCATCTGAGAAAGAGAATCCTCGATGGCTGTTATGTTGCTTTCGATCTCAGTAACCTTGTTTTTATCTCAGCTGTTCTTGAGGAAGCTTACAAAGTTTTTTGCGATGCTGTTCTTGAGGTAAATTGCTTTTTTTGTCTGGTTCTGGAAGAAAGAGGAATAATCTTTGGAAAGAGCGGCTCAGGGAATATCCTTGATATCCATATTGACTAGCATATCGAGAAGCTGTCAGTATTTCTGGAATTTTAAGTTAATGTCAGATATTGCGATTTTGATAAGATTATCTTCAGCTGGATTATCCATTACTTGAGAGTAGAATTTCTTACCTTTCGAGTCAACATAGATTATCGGATCAATCTGGGAAATCCTCAGGACATCTGCAGATTTTTCAACATTCTTCTTGGTTTGCGGATCAAACTCTAGAGATATCAGATTCTTATTGTATTCTGGGTTGTACTTGAAAAGCAATGACGGAAAGAGGTCGAAAGTCACTTTAGTCTTGGGCTTTGAGAGCAGGTCCAATCTCAATAGGGAATTGAAGGAATATATCCTGTAATTTCATTTTACATTGTTTACATAGAACATTCACTTACCCAATTGTGATATGTTGAAATCCTCAGCATGAACCTCATATTTCTCAAAAATGTCATTAAGCTCAAACACATACTCTCCTTCCGAAATGGTAATTATTGTCGTGTTTCCGTTTTTCTTAAGGCTAATTGGCTTCTTTGATCATGCGGACGTGAAATAGACTCAATCTATGGGACTGAACCTGTAATGCGAGAATATTGAATTTCTTGTTTTTGAAGAGAAATCTTTTTTCTTTGGGTCATAGTAAAAAATGCCCAACTCCGAAGACAGGAACTCTTTCATTTCTTCTTTATGCGATTCAGTTTCATTATCCTTGTATGTCTTGACAGTTCCTGCTATTGTAATTCAAGACAAGACAATTACAAAAAAAATGAACAATGCTTTTTTCACGAGTATCGATATTATGGCTATTGATTTATTATACTATGAAAAAATTAAATCTCAATACTAATGCTATTGCTTATTTGAAAAATTTGTTAGGAATTCATTTTGCAATTTGCCTATAATGGAGTCATTTTTGAAGATTATTCATATCTCTCTGTTATTTTCAATTGAATTCGTCGAGAAATTGATGCTTCAGACATATGCGAACTTTCAGTCTATTATGAAAACTTTTGCATGAATGTATGGTTTTTTCGGTGCGATTATATTTATTCAAGAGCTCTTCAGGCGGGTAAGCGGAGCTGAGTTGGATTTGATTTTTTTGACATCGCCCAAGAGCACCCTGACATCAACTCACTCCTTATCCTTCTGTATCAGGAGGGCCTCGATAGCCGGATCATCGAAAGTCTCAGCATAGATATATATCGATTTTTTTGCTGAAGTTAGAGAATTCATGAATTGAGACCTTGGGCAGGAAGGAGATATGCCAAGCGAATCGTCGCACTTTACGAATTTTTCTCAATCTATATCCTTATCTATAACCTCTTCCAATATCGATAAGTCTTTCTTATCTTTTCCGAAAAGCATTATTTCCATATTGGTCGAGAATGTCGAGAATGACATATTTCATGTCGAAATCACATATTCATCATCGATCAGGAATAGCTTAGTGTGAGTGAACCTGTAATTTCAATTATTTGCAAAAGTTACAGATACTCAAGAGGAAGTTAGCGTATCTGACGATTTTCTATTGATGTTTCATGCTCAGTAAACATTCTTTTCAAGGATGACCTTAACGTCCAGTCACCTTGATTTAGCATCCTTAAGAGCTTTTATAATCCTTTTTTCAGTTAAGATATAGACCTCAAGATAGATTCGTTTTTTTGCATTGTCTATTTTCGATATAAGTACATCCAGGAGCTTCTTGTCTGGAGTCATGCTCATTTCAAATTCCCTGTATTGAACATTTTCAACATTGAAAAAGAAATCATTCTTCGATACCGTCTTTTCAGAGTTATGACCATATAGCTGGGCACTGTGATACTCGATATATTCATTGCTGCAGGAGTTCAGTAGCAGCAGTAGGGCAATCAATAAGACCGATAGCTTTTTCATGGCGAAGAAAGTTATTTGAAGGTGATTTTAGCTTCTTGAAGCCTTATTCAGAAAGTTGCAGAGACACTGATGAGGATATCTTCGATTTCCGACTTGTAGAGCTGGAGTTCCGAGTTCACAATGGGTTTTTCAGTCTTTATCGACATTGCAGCTCCTCTTATTTTTACCGATTTGATGAATGAAAAAAGCTCTTTTTTGCCTTTTGAAGCCAAAAGGTCACTGAGCTTCTTATAGATGACTGAGGTAATCATGAGTGTGCTCGTATGTCAGGAAATGTCCAATTTGAATGCCATTTTAAATCTCTATGTTTATAAATCTATCGATTCACCTCAAATCCTTGAGGAATGCTACTTCCAATCATATCTTCTTGAAGTAGTCCTGTGCCACATCCTTCTGATCGAATCATATCTCCGAAATAGAAAATATCTTCTGAATTCAGAAGCAATCTTTAAACCTGAAGAGCTGTCTGAAGAATTTTTCATATAGCTCAAAGCCGGATATCGGTCATCAGAAAAGCGCCATCTTGGGCTCAGAAACGGTGTCTTCGCTCATATTTATCCAATCTTCATTTTTTATATAGGGGAGATTTGCAACAAAAAGCACATTCTTCCCCTTGAAATCATAAAGTTCCTTTTCCTTAAAAAAATGACTCAGTAAATCAGATTTAATGAGCTTCATTTTCGAATCGTGCAGAGCGATATTCGATCTTGCCACTTTTGATGCGGAGGCACTTTTTTCTAGTCAATAGACATGGTCGATCCCTGATTCCTTCTCTATGGATATTCAAATTATCGCGCTTCAGGTTCAGACATCCATAACGGCGTCTATTTGTTCATTTTGGATGATATTCAAGGCGGACCTTACAAGACTCTCTGTCTCTAATCTGGGAGTCAGAGTATGCCTGTTATAGTAAAATTTCCGATAGAAGAACTCGACAGAGTCTATGCTAGTTTTCAAATGTCTTCCTGTTAAATATGATTATAGTGAACCCGAGAATCAGAACGAGATAGGTAACTGCGTAGAGAGAGTTTAGGGAAATATATTTAAAGTCTATGATGACAGGAGATAATATCAAATTTTTAATATTCAGTCATTCGAAATTAGGGAAGACTATATACAGGACCTTGCCGATATTGAGCAGTGCCATGCTCTTGGCATGAACAGCCATATCTATTATTGAAGTGAGAGAATGCGAAATCACATAGACAAGCATGGTCAAGACAATGGACAATATGGACGAGATGAATGTCGAGAAGAAAAGTATGATTGCAAAAAGTACAAGAAGCTTAAGGTAGATGAATACGATAGATACTGGTATGAGGTAAACAAAAGCCGTCTTCGAGTATACGAGGAGCGCTCAGAATATTACTGACTGGAAGAATATTATACAAGCTAGGATCATGGCAAATCAAATGAACTTGCCTAGGATGAATTGATATCTTGAAATAGGCTTTGAAAGTATCAGATATATGGTCTTTCATTCTATCTCCTTGAATATGAGCTGACTTCCGATGAATATTACAGAAACCAATCAGAACATCTCGATCATCGCCAATCAGAAATCGATTATGATCTTATCTGTCTGTCACATGGAAAGAGACGCAAGTGCAAGCGAGAATATTATAAGCAGGACTCAGAAGAACAGGATAAGATAGAGTATTTTGTTTCTGGCCAATTCACGGAATGTATTGATTGCAATGTTTAGCATAATGTATTTATTAAGACTTATTCGATAACAGATTCTATAAAATTTTCAAAAATGTAAAGAGGATTAGGTTATTTTTGAAACGATATTTTTCTTTGCAGATTTCTTGTAGATGCTTTCCCTTCATTTGAGCTCGATCTCAATCGGCGTTCACCAGAATCCGAAGAATTCCCTTATCTTGTTTTCGATATATCTGGTATACGAAAAGTGGAAATGACTCGGAGAATTGACAGAAATCAAGAATCTAGGAGGATTGATGTCTACTTGAGAACCGTAGTATATCTTCGGTTTGTGGGATTTCTTGTTTCAAGTAGGCGGATGCTTATAGACGATCTGCTCGATGAAGGAATTGAATACGGACGTCTTGACTCTTTTTTGTCTTTCTTCTTTGATTTTAATTGCAGATTCCAATATCTCCTCAAGCCTCTTACCTGTGACTGCAGAAGTGAATATAGGCGAAGCGTAAGCCAAGAATTCAAATTTCTGCTTTAAGTAATGCATGTATTCGTCCATCATTTTGTCTTTGTCGATGCCTGGCTTTGCCAAAACTTTATCCCATTTATTCACAACGAGAATTATTCATTTCTTCTCTTCTAGAGCTTTCTCAACTATATGCTGGTCTCCTGCAGTGATTCCATCGAATCAGTCCATGACAACAGCAACAATATCTGCCCTTGTAATGGAGATCTCACTTCTCATCACACTCCAATCCTCTATATTTCCGACTCAGATCTTTCATGCCCTTCTTATTCATGCGGTGTCTATTAGCACGAATTTCTTGTCATTATAGTCAAAAAGCGTGTCGACAGCGTCTCTTGTGGTTCCCGGCATGTCCCTGACCATGACTTTATTCTCTCATGTAACTGCATTGATGATGCTGGACTTGCCGACATTCGGCCTACCGACAATCGCCAATTTGATATATGAATCATCGTATTTCTCCTCTTTGGTGTCAAATCATCTTTTCTTGAGCTTTGCTGCAATCGTCTCTCTCAATTCTGAGATTCATCTTCTGTGTGACACGCTCGCAAAAATGACATCCTCAAAACCGAGACTGTACATCTCATATGATTCTGAAACTTTATTCTGGTTGTCAGCCTTATTTCAGACCACTATCACGTCTTTTCATGACTTTCTCAGGATCTTTGTGATAGCCTCATCCAGATCAGTTATCTTATCGCATTCCGTGACAAAAATTATCAGATCGGATTTTTCGATTGAATCCTGAACCCTTTTCCGGACATCATTAAGTATCTCGTCACTCGAACCGCTGGTCAATCATCCGGAATCGGCGATTATATAGCTTATCTCGTTATCTTCATCGTTTTGCAGATATTCTATGATATCCCTTGTTGTATTTTCAATGTCTGAAACTATCGCTATCCTATGCCCTGAAATGGCATTAAATAAGCTTGATTTACCCACATTCGGCCTACCGACAATCATTACTCTTCCTAACATATTTCAATTTTAATTATTAGCTTGTG
>AMFJ01002742.1_pt1 | contig 23007 bp, 27 predicted proteins | sample 427208 | NCBI WGS metagenome assembly AMFJ01 (sample SAMN02954298, study PRJNA114691) | groundwater metagenome | biome: aquatic; feature: subsurface aquifer; material: sediment; isolation source: subsurface aquifer sediment | place: USA: Rifle, CO | collected 2008-08 | reverse complement strand
CTTTAATTCTCCCCCTCAGGGAGGGGGAGAAGGGGGGGGTGTAGGTCATAATTTATATGAAATATTTTAAAATTAATGGAGGCAAGAAACTTTCTGGAAAAATTGCAGTGAACGGCTCTAAAAATGCAACAGTGGCTTTATTGGCGGCTGCGATGATAAATAAAGGCGTAACAACTTTAAAAAATGTTCCTCAAATTGAAGAGGTGAATCGGTGGGTGGAAATTTTAGAGAGCATTGGGGTAAAAGTCGAGCGCCAAGAAAAAACTATTATCCTCACTCCGCCAGCTAAAATCAAAATAGAAAATATCGATGTTGAAGCGGCACAAAAAACCAGAAGCGCTATTATGCTTATCAGCGGTTTGATCCGAAATTCAAAAAAATATTTTATTCCTCAGGCTGGTGGCTGTAAACTTGGAGCAAGGACTATCAAACCGCATCTTTTTGCGATTGAAAAATTTGGCATCCAAATAAAATCAGTTGACTCCGGGTTTGAAGTTAACTCAGAAAATTTCAAGCCAGCTGGTAAAATTGTGCTTTATGAATCAGGAGACACCGTTACAGAGACAGCGCTGATAGCGGCGGCCCAAAGTCCCGCTAAAACTATTATAAAAATGGCCACCGCTAATTATATGGTGCAAGATGTTTGTTTTTTCTTGGAAAAATTGGGAGTAAAAATTAAAGGGATTGGCACTGGAACGCTTGAAATAGTAGGATTAAAAGAAATAAATAAAAATGTTACTTATGAAATCAGCGAAGATCCAATTGAGGCAATGTTTTTCATCTCAACAGCCATTGTGACTAAAAGTAAATTGATTATTGAAAGATGTCCGATTGAATTTTTGGAGCTTGAGCTTTTGAAATTGGAAAAAATGGGACAGAAATATAATATTTTAAAAGAATATAAATCTAAAAATAATAAAACTGATTTGGTGGATCTGGAAATAATTCCCTCCAAGTTAATAGCACCCGAAGATAAACTGCATGGACTTCCATTCCCTGGAATCAATATGGATAACTTGCCGTTTTTCGTGCCAATTGTGGCGATGGCCGAGGGTCGCACCTTGATTCATGACTGGTCATATGAAAACCGAGCCATTTATTTCGTAGACTTAAATAGACTGGGAGCCAAAATAACATTATTAGATCCGCATCGAGTTTATGTCGAGGGGCCAATCGAATTTAAATCAGCCGAGATGATGAGCCCGCCCGCCCTGAGACCAGCCGCCATAATTCTCGTAGCGATGCTAGCGGCTAAAGGAATGTCAACTCTGCGCGATGTGTATTCGATTAATCGAGGATATGAAAATTTGGAAGAAAGATTGCAAAGTGTCGGAGCGGAGATTGAGCTTAAGGATGATGAGGGGAGTTTGGAGATGTAGTTTATAAAGTTTGTAAGGTTTGTAAAGTTTATAAAGTATGAATTTAGGAAGTTGGAAGTTTAGGAGTCTAGGAATTTAAGAATTTTAAAAATGCAAACGTTGGCATGTCATTTCGACTGGATATATTTTTGTACTCAAAAATATAGGAGTGGAGAAATCTCAAGCGATGAATTATTAATATGCTAACGTGATTAATATATGAATAAAGAAAAAATAATACCAGGAAAAGATTATATCGGAGTAGGCGGGGGAGTTTTGATTTTTAATGAGAAGAAAGAAGTCTTGCTTTTAAAAAGAACGAATAAGGCTAGAAACGAAGCAGGATACTGGGAAAAGCCAGGAGGAATGGTTGATTATGGTGAAAAAGTTATTATTGCCATGAAGCGAGAGATAAAAGAAGAAGTTAATCTAAATATAAGTATTTGGGGATATTTGCCACATACGGATCATATATTAAAAAAAGAAGGACAACATTGGGTAGCTTTTAATTATTTAGCCAATGTGAAGTCGGGTAAACTCAAAAATATGGAACCTCATAAACATGACGAGATAAAATGGTTTGCTCTGGATAAATTGCCCAAAAAAATTAGCCAGACAACTAGGGAGTCGATTAAGAATTATAAAGAAAAGAAATATATTAAAATTTAACCGCGAATTTACAAATAGAGATGAATTTGGGAATTTAGGAAACTGGGAATTTAAGAATCTTAAAAATGTAAACGTTGGCGTGTCATCTCGAGCGTAACGATAGTGGAGTCGAGAGATCTCAGAAATAAATAGTTTCAGATTTCTCCATGCATAAATTTTTGAGTACAAAATTTATTTAGTCGAAATGACATGCCGAAGAATGTTAAAATGTTAATATGTTAAAATGCTAATATGATTAAGTATTACGAAGCCATAGAAATGTTTCACAAGAAACATAAAATGAAAGGGACTAACAATGAGGAGATGACTTTTCGCTTGAATTTGATGACGGAGGAATTGGGTGAGTTAGCGCAGGCCGTTACGAAAGGAAAGCCCAAAAAAGATTTTATTGAAGAAAATGTGGATTTGTTTAATTTGATAATAGGGAATATGATTAGTACTGGAGTGACGCTGGAAGAGTTTGATAAAGTTTTTTGGAAGAAGTGGGAAAAAATAATGAATCGCAAGAAGAAAAAAGTTAATGGGAAGTTTAGGGTGTCTGATTTTAAAAAATAAATTTCGATGTTCATCTTCCTCCTCCCCTTTGAAGGTGTTGAACGTGAGTGAAGCGTTCAAGGGAGGGGTTAGAAATTTAAAAAGAAACCCCTTCTGTCCTGTCGGACATCTCCCCCTTGAGTACAAGGTGGAGAGGGGAAAAGAGTTAATTCGTAAAGATAAACTTATCCCGCAACAATTCCAAAAATAAGTTTACAAAGTATTAAGATTGATGCACGGAATCGCCTGCGCCTGCCTGCCGGTAGGCAGGGCTTAGTTTGAAGATAAATTCGAAGGTTAATATTGTGAATTGTGCGGGATGCTCATTTTTGTAGCTACTCGCATTGCTCGCAGACAAAAATGGCATGTTTATAAAAAAAATAGGAATAGATTTGGGCACGGCTAATGTAGTAGTCTTTGTGCCTGGTAAAGGAATAGTAGTCAACGAGCCATCGGTGGTGGCAGTTTCGCTTTTAGATAATAAAGTTTTAGCAGTAGGGATTGAGGCCAAAGAAATGATTGGGAGAACCCCCGATACTATTGTGGCGATTAAACCGCTTAAGGACGGAGTGATTGCCGATTATCGCGTAACTGAAGCCATGTTGAAATATTTTATCGGAAAAGTTAGCGGAAAATTTCGTATTTTTCGGCCAGAGGTAATGTTATCTGTACCAGCCGGAATCACTTCAACCGAAAAAAGAGCGGCCATTGATGCAGCCATCAAAGCGGGAGCTAAAGCGGCTTATGTAGTCAAAGAACCAATTTTAGCAGCTATCGGCGCAGAAATCCCAATTCATGAACCGCACGGTAGTATGATTATTAATATTGGAGGTGGAACGAGCGAGGTGGCGGTAATTTCTTTGGGCGGAATTGTTTCGGCTTGTAGTGCGCGAGTAGGAGGAAACAAGTTCGATAATGCAATTGCTGATTACATAAAAAGAAAACATGGACTGGCAATCGGAGATAGAACGGCGGAAAATATTAAAATTAAAATTGGATCTGCTTTGGCGCAAGTCAAAGAGGAATATATGGATATCAAGGGCCGTGATTTATCCGGCAGACTTCCCAAGACAATTAGAATTTCTTCCAATGAAGTAACAGAAGCTCTGCAAGATGAACTGCGAGATGTGATTAACGCCATTAAAAAAGTTTTGCAAGATACTCCTCCCGAACTGGCCGCGGATATAATGGACAAAGGCATGATTCTTTCGGGTGGTGGAGCGTTACTGCGAAATTTGGATAAATTAATTTCCAAAACAATTGATGTGCCTTGCTATGTGGCTGATGATCCGCTTTTTTGCGTAGCCAGAGGGACCGGCAAAGCACTTGAGAATTTAGAAATGTACAAGAGAACATTAGTAAGCTCTAGATAAAAAATTTATTGATTTATTTATGAAAATAGGAATTGACGCATCAAGGGCATTTCTCAAAAAAAGAACCGGCATTGAAGAGTATAGTTTTCAAGTTATAAAAAATTTACGAGAAAAATTAAAGGATGCTCAAGTGACGTTATATGTGAGACCTGGAGAAATTAACGCCAGTATAAATAGTTTTGAAATTCCTGAAAATTGGAGAATTAAAAAAGTTAACTGGCCGAGATTTTGGACGCAAATAGGGCTTTCAATAGAAATATTATTACATCCGGTGGATGTTCTTTTCATCCCAGCTCACACTGTGCCCATAATTCATCCGTCCGGAGTCGGGATGAGTAAAATTTTAAAATTGCTTTATGGAAAAGATAGGAATTTTAGAACAGTAGTAACCGTGCATGGTTTGGAGTATGAATTTTTGCCCGAAGCTTATTCTCGTTGGGAGAGGTTTTATATGCGCTTAGTGATAAAGAAATCATGTGGTTGGGCAGATAAAATAATTTCTGTGTCGTATAATACGAGGAATGATTTAATGGAATTGTATAAAATTCCCCAAGATAAAATCGAGGTTATTTATGAAGGTTGCTCTTTCTATGAATTGCAAGTCAAAAGTAAAAAAAATGGAGATAATAAAGAACAAGACGTTTTGAAAAAATATCAAATAAAGAATAGCAAGTATCTTTTATTTTTAGGAAGGATAGAAGAGCGGAAAAATATGCTGGGCATAATAAAAGCTTTTGCGATATTAAAAAGAAAATATCTAATTTCGCATAAGCTGGTTTTAGCTGGTGGCTTTGGCTATCGATATGCTGATATCATAAAGTATATTCAAAACAATGATTTCAAAGATGATATTTATTTGACCGGTTTTATTGATGAAAAAGACAAGAAAGAAATTTTGAAAAATGCCGATGTTTTTTTATTTCCGACTTTATATGAGGGATTTGGGCTACCAATAATTGAAGCTCAAAGTTTGGGTGTACCGATTGTGGCTTCCAACAATTCATCCATTCCGGAAATCATTGGAGAAAAAGGAAAAGCGACCTTGGTTAACCCTAAAAATTCAGAGGAGATTGCGCAGGCAGTTTATAATATCCTAAGCGATAAAAATATAAGAAAAGATTTAGTTGAACCAGGATTGGAAAACGTCAAGAGATTTTCTTGGGATAGTTGCGCGCAGGGGGTGGCGAGGGTACTGTTATCTGGTCAAAAATAGAGTAATATTAATTAATGAGATTAAAATTAAAAATACCAAAATAAATGTTCAATAATCAATTCTCAATATTCATTGAATTTTCAATTTATAAATTTACAATTAAAAAATATAAAAATTGATTATTGAGTCATTAATGCATTGAATGTAAATTGAACATTGGTTATTGAAAATTTTTTACACCCCGATACATTTAATTTTTGTAGGAAGATATATAATTTGAATATAATAAACATTAAGATAAAACATATGTACAGTGTCATATTATGTGGAGGATCAGGAACTAGGCTTTGGCCACTCAGTCGCAAAAATTATCCCAAGCAATTTCTCAATCTTTATAGCGACAAATCTCTTTTGCAGGAAACTTTTTTAAGAATGGCCAAGATTTTACCGACGAAAAATATTTTATTAGTTTCCAATGAAAAAAACTTTTTTAATGTTTATAATCAGATAAAGGAAATTTGTGACGATTTTAGCAAGGAGCAAGTATTGGTCGAGCCTGAAAGTTTGAACACCGCGCCAGCTATTGCTTATGCGATGAAATATCTTAATGATGAATTGAAAACAAAAAAAGATGCGCCAGTTATATTTTTGCCAGCTGATCACCACATTGGGAAAAAAGCGGATTATCAAAAATTGGTAAAGAAAGCCTTCAGACAAATCGGAGACAATATTGGAACAATTGGCATCACTCCCACTAAGCCAGAGACAGGCTATGGTTATATAAAAAAAAGCCGAGCTTTAAACGGATTTTTTAAGGTGGATGAATTCAAAGAAAAACCTGATAAAAAAACAGCCCAAAAATATCTAAAATCAGGAAAATATGTTTGGAATTCAGGAATGTATCTTTTTAATTACCGAACATTTTTAGCAGAAACTCAAAAGTATGCTCCCGAGATAGCTAGCTTAATGGGAAAGAAAATGCCAGAATTTCTCAAATCATTCAAAAAACTTCCTTCTATTTCTATCGATTATGCGTTAAGCGAAAAATCGGATAAGGTGGTAGTTTTCGAAGGTGATTTTGGCTGGAGTGACATTGGTTCATTTGATAGTTTGGCTGATATTTTGGCTAGTAAAAAAGATAGAGACGGTCGCCATGTAAAGATAGATTCAAATAATACTTTCATCCACAGCGAAACAGATAAACTTATCGCCACTATCGGAGTGGAGGATTTGATAATTGTAGAAAATAATGACAGCATTTTAATCCAAAAAAGAGGCGAGAGCGAGCGGGTAAAAGAAGTGGTGGCTTTTTTGAAAGAAAAAAAACTGAAAGAAATTGATAACAATGTGATTGTCCACCGTCCTTGGGGAAAATATGAAGTATTGATTGACGGCAAACATCATACAGTGCGCAAGCTGACTATTTATCCCGGCGAAAGTCTGAATTTACAGTTGCACAACAAGCGGGTGGAGCATTGGATAGTTATCAAGGGTACCGCTATGGTTTTACGAGGAAAAGAAAAATTATTTTTAAATAGCAATGAAAGTATTTTTATCCCTAAAAAAACCAAACATCAACTGGGTAATCTCGGGAAGGTGAATCTAGAAATTATCGAGGTGCAAACAGGCGATTATTTAGGAGATGATGATATTATAAATCCGTAGTTAGTTAAGTGTAAAATAAAAATTATTTCTACAAAAATATGAAAAGATTTTTTGAAGAAGATGCTCCAAGAGCCGTGATGATAGAACAAAATTTAGATGGTTTTACTGATTTGGCGGACTTTATCGAAAAAGAGTATTTTGTTAATTTTTTAAATATAATAGATCAAGTAGAAGACAAAAGCGTTTTTGCTGGGATAAAAAACAAGACAGGTGTCGATGTTTTGGAAATGAGAGCGCTCATTGATGAAAAGATTCCTATGCTGTTGGAAAAAATTAAAAAAATGACTCAAAATGATAAGAACCAAATAGTTATAGGCAATAGTTTCAGAGACATTACGGGAAACTCTATTACGGCTGTATTTAACAGAATTATTTGGTTAGTGAAAAACTTTAATTCAGAAAATCCCAAACATAAAGAAGAGATTGAAAATCCAGATTCGACGACTAGGAAAGTTATTAATTCTTTTTCCAAGGAAGTGGCTACTTATTATATAGATAATCTTTGCCAAAATGATGAAAGATTAAGATTGGAACTAGCTACTCCTGAAGGTTATCTTAAGAATTTTGAAAAATATTTTCTAATTCAACCTACCGGCAGTAAGAAGGCGGTTTATTTCCGTTTTTTCAGTGAATTGGAAAAAAATGGAAATGATATCGCAAACTTAACAGCCGAGTTGGAAAAAATAAATAATTTTGAAGAAAAAATTAAAACTAATTTTTTAGATAAAGAACAATTGGTTAATGATTTTGGCAAAGGAGCGTTGATTTTTTAGAGTACTGATAATTTTCAATATTCAATATCCATGATTTATCCCGCAAACAATTCCAAAGTTAGATTTATGCATGTTGTGGGTTTAATCGTGAAATCGCCTAGCGGCTTAGTTTTAAAGTAGTATACAAATTAATATTGTGAATTGTGCGGGATGCTCATTTTTGTAGCTACTCGCAAAGCTCGCAGACAAAAATGGCATGTGTTTAGCTTTTCCAGGTAAAATTAAAAAAATTAACGGTCAAAACGCGACGGTGGATTTTGACGGGATAGAAAAAGAGATTAATATTTCTCTGCTTAGCGACGCCAAAAAAGGAGAATTTGTAATAGTCCACGCCGGTTTTGCGATTGAGAAAGTTGATCAGAATTATGCGAGTGATGTTGATAAATTGCTAAAATGATGCAACTGATGCCTGCCCGCAGTGCTACATCGTTGCAGGCGGGCGAATCTTATGCTAATACGCAAATATGCAAATGATGAGTTGTAACGTGATGGTGTCATTTCGACTGGATATATTTTTGTACTCAAAAATATAGAAATGGAGAAATCTCAAATGCTAAGTTAGAGATATAATTTTTAATAATCAATTTCCATTCAATATTTAATATTTAAATATTCATCTTGCTAAACTCGTTAGCTCGTTAATCCGTTAACTAAACAATTCTGTAATATGGTATGCAAAAATTAATTAAAAAAATAAATAAAATTGCCGAGGAGATTGGGCGAGAGGTGCGGTTAATGGAAGTGTGCGGGACGCATACGCAGGCCGTTAGTCGTTTTGGCATCCGAGAAATCTTGCCGAAAAATATTAAACTGATTACCGGTCCAGGATGTCCGGTTTGTGTGACGGCGCAACGTGATATTGATGCAATTATTAATTTAGCTTTGGCTGGAGTACCGGTGGCCACTTATGGCGATATGCTTCGCGTGCCGGGATATTTCGGAAGTCTCGATCAAGCGCGCGAGAAAGGCGCACAAGTTTTTGATGTTTATTCTGTCGCTGATGCATTGGCGTTACAAAAAAATTATCCAGACTTAGTTTTTTTTGGCTTGGGCTTTGAAACCACCACCCCGATGACCGCTTGGGGAATTAAAAACGGATTAACAGTCTACTCGGCCCATAAAGTTTTTTTACCAGCTATGGAAGCACTTCTTAAAATGGGAAAAACTTGTCCCGCATTTTTTGTAGACGTAAAAAACCAACAAAAAACGGAAATCATAAATGTTTTTAAAATTAAAAGTAACGACGAGACGAAAAGGTGCGGGATAGATGGTTTTATTGATCCGGGGCATGTGAGTGCTGTCATCGGGACAGCGCCGTATGAAAAATTAAAAGTTCCGCAAGTGATTACCGGATTTGAAATGCAGGATGTATTGGAGGGGATTTTGTTATTATTGATTCAAATAAAAAATAAAGACTTAACAGTGGTTAACCAATATTCGCGAGTGGTTAAAAATGATGGAAATAAAAATATTAGAAAATTAATTGAAGAAGTTTTTGAGACGAGTTATGGCGATTGGCGGGGGTTTGGAGTAATTGCCGGTTCAGGATTAAAAATCAAAGATAAATATAAAAAATTTGACGCGCAGGTAAAATATAAAAAAATTCTAGATAAAATAGATTTTTCTCATTCCAAAGATCCAGCCGGTTGCAAATGTGGAGACGTAATTCGAGGCTTAATGGAACCGAAACAGTGCCCGATGTTTGGACGCACTTGTAATCCTGATAATCCAGTCGGGCCGTGTATGGTTTCGGTGGAAGGAGCTTGTAGTATATTATACAGGTATAAAAAGTAATACTATTGTTATTGTGAGTTGATTATAATATAAAAAAATGATGTGCTTATTTAATTTCAAATGTCAAATTTCCAATTCCAAATAAAATCCAAATGATTTAATTTTAAAAAAAATTCTAAAGTCATCAGTCAACTGTCATCAAGCCATTAATTTCCTGGGACTTGTGAACTTGTAAAAAGTTTTGGCGGATCCATGGAAGATTTGTATCAACTGGGGACTCCCGAAGGCAGAGGTAAATTGGAGTCCATTGCTCGCATTGTGGCTGAGAAGGCAAGGGAAGTAAGAAATGAGTTTCTTAAATTTATTTCTGGCAACGAAACTCTCACTCTTGATGCTTGCGACGGAGCCAAAATTTTGGCGGAGGCAAATGATGTGTTCAAATACATCGACTCTGACCTTAAAAGTTGGGGCGCCGATCAGCGAGGGCGAGCGACCACAGAAACTCCAGCGGAAGTTTATGAAATGGAGAAGGATGCGACGTTTTCTCAAATGTTTAGCTCTCTCACGTCCGATGTTCGAAGACTCTGTCTCACGCAAAATCAAATTATCGGTTTTGCAAAAAAACATCGCAATCGACTTCGGACTGATGGTTATGGAACATTTTTTCTGTTCGAGTCCAACGGTGAGATATTCGTCGCCAGCGTGCGCTTCGCCTCGGACGACTTGCTCAGGGTGGGTGTGGGTCGGTTTGAGTACTCGGACGTTTGGAACGCCGAGAATTGTCATCGTTTGGTGACCCCGAAACTTATTGTTTTTCTCCTGTAACTTTCGCAGGAGTTTTCTTTTCCAAAAGTCCTTTTCTCCAGCCACCCAGCATTCTTCCGATCTCTTCCAACTTTTCTGAAAGTTCTATATATTTATCATTGTGAATCAGTTTATTTTCCCAAGCCAGTTGAGAGAAAAATTTGAGAATATCCAAGCGTGAAATTATTTTTCCCAACAAAATAACTTTTTGTTCGATGATTTTGTTTTTCTTTCGCAAAGCAAAAATCAACTAGAAAACCAGATTTCAGTTATCGAAGAGTTTTTAAAAGAAGAATTGAACTTAGAAATGCATCCCGATAAAGTTTTTATTAAAACTTTTTCATCTGGAGTGGATTTTCTAGGAATGGTTAATTTTTCTAAACATCGGATTTTACGAACAAAAACAAAAAAAAGGATGATAGGTAAGTTGTCGTTGAAACGTAAAATGTATAGGGAAGATTTAATTTCCAAAGAATTCTTAGCGCAGAGTTTGCAATCTTATTTGGGAATGTTGAAACATTGCGAAGGATGGAATATTGAGAATAAAATTAATGCTTTAAAAAATATGTAACTCCTCATTGACCCCCTCTCGCATGTCTTTTTTTACCCCGTCTCTGCGAGTAATTTGAGTACTTTCAAATTGCGTGGCAGTCCAAGATTCTGCCCGTCTTCGCGAAAAAATATTGCTTGCCTCGCTAATATAGAATAGCGGGTACTCAATATTTTCGTGGCGATCCAGGAAGCTTAAAGTCTTGATATTAAAATGTTGTTCTGGATTGCTTCGTCGGAGTACCTCCTCGCAAAGACGGACTATGTAATTTGTTTTCATTATAAAGGGGTCAGTGAGGAGTTACATTGCATCGGTCAGTGAGGAGTTACAAAAATTTTTACAAAAATTTTGCTTTTCTAAGTTAAGAAAATGTGGTATAGTTAATTAACAAAATAAAATAATTTTATGTTTAAAAAGATATTTTTTGTTATTTTTATAGTGTGCTTCTTTCTGTTATTTGTTTTTATTGGCGCAGTGATTATCCTTAGTCAGCAAAAAAATATTTCAATTAAAGAAGAATTAAAAACAGATTCGAAAAATATCATTCTGCAAATAAGGGATATTATTTATTTTGAAGCTACCAAACATAATCCGCCAGGAGATATGTTGCCGGATAATTTAGATGATAAAATAAAGCATGAAATTAAAGAAAGAATTTAAAATTTATCCTAGTAAGGTGGCTGTTTTTTTTAAGAATAAAAGAAACTTAAAAATATTAGGATTGGGTATTTTTCTAGCAATATCTATTGGAATCATTGGATTTTTAAATTATTATAATGCCCCTTTGGTGGTTGGCTTTATTGCCGATATCCATGCTGGCGATCAAAAATATAGACAAGAAGATGAGAAAAATGTCATAATTCCAATAGATTTTGAAATAAATTTAACGAAAGCTTTGCGCGAGATGGGAAAAGTGGATTTAATTATTGCCTTGGGGGACAATTTGAATCGTCCCAGTCGGAAAAATACCAAAAAATTATTGAAAATAACTAAAGGTTATCCGATGGTCTGGGTCAAGGGCAATCATGACAAATTGCTTCATTTTAATGAACTATTATCTAAAGAAAGATATTATTATATAGATAAAAAGAAACGGAGGATAATAGTTTTGGATAATTCAGCTACTTATCCCGACATAACAGGGATTGATGATCATGGCAGGGGCTTTATCGATCAGGAGCAATTAAACTGGCTTAAGGAAAAATTAAAAACTGACAAAAAAATTATCATTGCTATGCACATTCCAATGTTTGTGCCCGGCAATCCGGGTACGATAAGAAAAGATTATGCATACTTAGAAGAGATATTTGTTCAAAGCGGAAATGTTAAGCATATTTTTTTAGGTCATTGGCATACATATGATAATGAAATAGAAAAAGATGGAATAGTCCATCATTTAATTCCGTCTGTTTCCCTAGAAGGCGGACAAGAACTTTATTATAAAATAGAGTTATAAAAAATAATTTTAGAATATTATGGAGATAAAAAAACATGGTTATAAAATAGGAGTTTTTGTGGTAAACATACTTATCGTAGCTTTAGCTATCTGTGGAATGAAAGATCGGGATAAAAATAAATTTTCTCTGGAAAATAAGACAGAAGAAAATGTTGTGCCGATAGATGCAACTGTAGCAAGCATCCAAAATAAAATAGCTACCGAAAGAGAAAATAAACTAAGGGATCTAAACACTGCGCCCAAAGCAATCGAACAGCAAAATACTGTTACTACAAAAACTACGACAACTCCAGAAGTAAAAACTAAATCTCCAGACAAGAAAACCAAGACGTCTTGATGCTAGTTGGTAAAGTTTTTAAAGTTGTAAAGTTTATAAAGTAGAAATTTAGGAATTTGCGAAACTGTGAATGCAAGCTTGCTAAAATGTTAAGATGCTAAAATGCTAATATGATTAAATATATGAAAAAAGAAAAAATAAAATGGTGGGGCATGATTTTGATACTAATGTTTTTAGCAGGAGGCAGTTTTGCCGTCAATGCTGAGGATGACGAAGATGATGAAGACGAAAATGAAGAGGAAAGGCGTGAAAGCAGCAGCTCTGACTCTAATTCCAATGTAGTCACTCAAGCTACAACAAGTACGAGTAAAAGTGTAGAAACTGTTATCTTAAAAGATAGCGATGGAGATGGAATTCTTGATAAAGATGATAAGCATCCAAATATCGCTGAAATTTATATAGTAGAGGACAACGATAGAAATGGCATTGTGGATAATTTTGAAAAATAATATTCTATCAAACCCCTACCTATCGGCAGGCAGGCCTACCTACTCGCCTCGCTAGCTCGTCGAAGCGGGCCGGCATAAGAAGGAGGGGACCAGAGAATAATATGGAAGAAAATATTTTTGAAGAAAATTTTAAAGCGCTTGGAACAGATATTTATATCGGAATCATTGCCCCAAAAGAAGAAACGGAGAAAATTCTAGCAACTTTTGCTGAAGTAAAAAATATTTATAAAAGAAAGGAATTAACTTTTAGCAGATTTAATCCGAGGAGTGAACTTTCCAAATTGAATAATAATTTGGGAGTATTTCAGGAAGGCAGTGATGATATTATTTATTTAGCTAAAAAATCATTAGATTATTATTTGAAAAGTGATAAATTTTTTGACCCAAGAATTTTGGAGAGATTGGATGGGATGGGGTACCGAAAAAATTTTAAAGAAAATGTTTTTGATGCGAAGGATGGTTTTTTGACAGAAATTTTTAAAAAAGATTTGGCCCAAGATTTAATAATTTCAGGAGGAAAAGTAAAATTTTTAAGAAAAATTGATTTTTCCGGAATTGCCAAAGGCTACATAACTGACAAGGTGGCCGAGTTTTTATTTTCGAGAGGTTGGAGAAATTTTTTGGTGGATTCGGGCGGGGATATGCATGCTAGTGGACTGAATAAGAGAGGGGAAAAATGGGGAATAGCACTAGAAGAATCAGAAAATGAAAATGAAATAATTGCAGAAATTTCCAATGAAGGAATTGCCACCAGCGGAAATACGCGTAAATATTGGGAGATAGATGGTAAAAAATTCCATCATTTGATAAATCCGAAAAATGTAGATGAATTTAGTTTTGATTTAAAATCAGTAACAGTAATTGCAGGGACAACTCAAGAAGCGGATGTTATGGCTAAAGTTTTGTTTTTGATGGGATTGGAGAAAGGGCTAAAATTTTCTGATGAGAACAGGATAAAAAGTATTTTTCTAAAAAATGACAAAAAAATAATCAAATCTAAAAGATTAGTTTAAATTTATGAAAAACAAGATAATGATTAGTAGTTTGATTATTGCGGGATTATTCTTGGAAATTAACTGTGCATCGGCCCAAGATAACGCTGAGACAAGATTAGACTACAAAGAAGAATTAATATTGGATAGTGATTTGGATGGACTAACTGATTTGGGTGAAAAAGAAATTTTTAAAACTGATCCACTCAATCCAGATTCTGATAGTGATGGATTTTATGATGGGGCAGAAATTTTGGGACAAACCAATCCTTTGGATAACCTTTCTCCCATGGCCACCAAGATTATTAGCGAAAGTACGACTGTGCTTGAAAATGAAGCGCCTTGGGCTTGGTATGTGGCGAGAGTGACGGGTTTGATTTCTTTTTCTCTTTTATATATCGTGATGTTTTTAGGTCTTAGTATCCGAACCCCGATCTTAAATAAAATTTTTAAACCCATCTATACCCTAAATATTCATAGATGGCTTTCGTTGCAAACCCTAATTCTTGTCTTTGTTCATAGTGGAGCGTTGTTGTTTGATAAATATCTTCAATTCACATGGCTGGATATATTAGTTCCGTTTTTTAATAAAACTTACTCGCCAGAGTTAGCTATGGGGATTTTAGCTATGTATTTAATGATAGTTTTAATCCTGACTTCTTATCTGAAAAAATTTATCAAGCATGGAATTTGGCGCGTAGTTCACTTTTTAAATATCGCTCTTTACACAATGGCAGTATATCACGCGCTATATTTAGGCACAGATTTGGCTAGCGGAATGGCGCGAAATATTTTTATCGGGGCAAATATATTTTTAGTTGTTATTATAGCGATTAATATTTTTACTAGAATAATTAAGTTCATTCAAAGAAAAAGACAACAAATATGAGAATTTATGCCAGAGTTATCGCTCGCTCATCTAGAAATGAAATTAAAAAAATTGGAGAGGGTGATTATAAAATAAAAGTAACTGCTCCGCCAGTGGACGGTGAGGCTAACGAGATGCTGATAAAAATATTAGCTAAACATTTCGGCGTAGCCAAAAACGCTGTCAATATTGTGGGTGGGAAATCAGCCAAAATAAAAATGATAGACATAAATATCTTGCGTTAATTTCAAATTAAAAATTGAATTTATTTTCCTTGTCTTAAATTTTTTAAAATAGTATAATTTAGAGTATAAACCAATATTAACAATGTAGCCTATTAACATATCAACACACACAGCACAATGGATTTTTCTAAAATGCTAAAATGTTATAATGTTAAGATGCTAAAATGATAAAGTTATGGCAAAAATAGAAAAAATATACGCTCGAGAAATTCTTGATTCACGCGGTAACCCGACCGTCGAAGTGGAAGTGACTTTAGAAGGTGGAATAAAGGCCACAGCGGGTGTGCCTAGCGGAGCCTCAACTGGCTCAAAGGAGGCACTTGAACTTCGAGATGAAGATAAAAATCGTTATGGAGGAAAGGGCGTCCTTAAAGCGGTAGCGAACGTAAATGAAAAAATCGCATCAGTAATTGTAGGAATGGAGAGTGCAAATCAGAGAGAAATTGATGCTAAGATGCTAGAATTAGACGCGACAGAAAACAAGACTAATTTAGGCGCCAATGCAATTTTGGGCATTTCTTTGGCAGTGTGTCGGGCAACTGCCATCAGTCAAGGCAAAGAATTATATCAGTATATCGCCGATACTTTTGGATTTAAGTTAGACGGATTTAAAACTATTCCAATGTTTAATATTCTAAATGGCGGAGAGCATTCGGATTCAGGTTTAAGTATCCAAGAATTTAAATTGGTTCCACGAGGAATTATCGGCTATGCCGAGCAACTGCGAGCGGGAAGCGAAGTCTTTTTTGCCCTAAAGAAAATTTTGACTTCCTTAAATCAAAGTACGGCGGTGGGGGATGAAGGGGGTTTTGCGCCGCACTTGGAAAGTAATTCTCAAGCTTTAGAAGTCATAAATCAAGCTATCGCGGAAGCCGGCTATAAGCCAGGAGTAGAGGTTTTCATTGGTTTAGATGCAGCAGCTAATTCTTTTTATGAGGCTGAGGAAGACCAATATTTCTTAAAGCCAGAAAATGAGAAACTTAGTAAAGAAAATTTAGTTAATCTGTATAAGGATTGGGTTAGTAAATATAATATTATGTCAGTGGAAGATGGTTTGGCTGAAGAGGATTGGAGTGGCTGGAGAATGATGAATGAAAAAATTGGCAATGAAGTAATGACTATTGGAGACGATTTACTGGTAACTAATGTTAAGAGACTTAAAAAAGCGATAGAAGAAAAAGCTTGCAACAGTGTGCTTATAAAAGTAAATCAAATCGGAACTCTTAGCGAAACTATTGATTGCATAAATTTGGCTAAACAAAACGATATGAAAGTAGTAATATCTCATCGAAGTGGAGAAACTACCGATGAATTTATCGCTGACTTAGCGGCGGGAACAAATGCTGATTTCATTAAAACCGGTTCACTCTCTCGTGGAGAAAGAATTTGTAAATATAACAGAATGCTGAGAATTAATGAGCAGCTAGCTAACTAGTTTATAGATTGTAGGTTGTAGTTTTTAGATAAGAAAAACATATATTTGCCTAATTCACCTTGCACTCTAAAAACTAACAAACTAATAACTAAAACCTAAACAAATATGCAAAACAAAAAGCCGACAGTGTTGGTGATCTTGGATGGCTGGGGGGAGGCTCCAGAAAATAGAGCTAACGCTATTTCTTTGGCGAAAACTCCTTTTATGGATAACCTCAAAGAAAAATTTCCTTTTACATTATTGGACGCTACCGGACGAGCAGTAGGATTAAATGAAAATCAAATGAGTGGTTCAGAAGCAGGACACATAAATATTGGAGGAGGTCGCGTCGTTACCCAAGATTCATATATCATAGACAAAGAAATTGAGAGTGGAAAATTTTTTTCTAACCCAGTTTTGATTAGCGCTATAAGAAATGCTAAAGTTAACAAAAGCAAATTTCATTTAATGGGGCTGATGAGCACTGCTGATAGCCAACACAGTAGCCCTAATCATTTCAGAATGTTACTTCGGCTTGCTAAAAAAAATGGCATTGAAAAAGTTTATTGCCATTTGTTTACGGACGGAAGAGATTCTTATCCGAAGTGTGCTTTAAACTTATTGGAAAATTATAAAGAGATTATTAAAACCGAAGGTATTGGTAAAATAGCCTCAATCAGTGGGAGGTTTTGGGCGATGGATAGAGCTAAGAATTGGGATAGATTAATAAAAGCGTACAATGCGGTAGTTTTTTCCAAAGGGGAAAAAGCTAATTCTCCAGAAGAAGCAATCGGTAACGCTTATGAGCGAGGAGAATTAGACGAAACAGTTCTGCCGACTGTTATTTGGGAAAACAATTCACCTGTTGCCACACTGGGCGAAAAAGATAGTGTTGTTTTCTTTAATTTTAGATCAGACCGAGGGAGACAATTTACTAAATTATTTGTTGAAATCGGGGACAATATAAAGAAAAATGATAAGATTCCAAAAATTGAAAAAATAAAAGATTTGCATTTTGTTTCAATGGGGGACTTCGGCCCGGATTTGGATGTGCACACCGCTTTTATCAGTACGCAGGTTGAGGGTTCATTGCCGATAGCTTTAAAAGATAAAAAACAATTTTATATTGCTGAAGGTGAAAAATATGCCCATATCACTTATTTTTTTAATGGGGGATATGCGGATAGTGTGGCTGGAGAAGACAGACTTTTGGTGCCATCTCTGGCTATCGGTTCTTATGCCAAAGCCCCTGAAATGTCAGCGGAAAAAATTTCCAATTTTGTTTTGGGGAAAATAAGAAATTCAGAGTATGATTTTTATGGTATTAATTTTGCCAATGCTGATATGGTGGGGCACACCGGTGATATAAAAGCTACTGTTAAAGCGGTAGAATTTGTCGATAAAAAATTAGCTATCCTTTGGAATGAAATCTCAAAAAGAAAAGGTACGTTACTAGTAACTGCCGATCACGGCAACGCCGACAATATGATTGATGTTATAGATGGCCAAGAATTGCCCAATACTTTTCATACCAAAAATAAAGTTATTTTTTCTGTTTTGGGAGGTAGTTTTAAAAACAAAGAACTAAAAATTGGTGGCAAATTGGGTAATATCGCTCCCACGATTTTGGAAATCATGAACCTAGAAAAACCCACACAAATGGAATGTGATTCGCTGTTTAATTAGAATTTTTACGGTTAATAATACCTCATTGGCCACTATAAAAAAGTATAGGTCCGTCTTTGCGAGACGGTACCCCGTTCGTGACAATCCAGGAGTATATTATATTTGAATGTGTCGGTGGACTTTCTGTTTTTATATAAAAGTAGTTTTTAGATCTCTCGACTCCACTATCGTTGCGCTCGAGATGACATAATCGGAAAGTGCTGGTGTCAAAAAAGACTACTATGCTCGGGTTTTGTAAGTAATCATTGTAGTTGAATAGAAGAGGATATTTATTATTCATAACAATGCAAAAAACCGCCTAAGAATGTTTGGCGGTTTTTATTTGAAAAGTGTTGTTATTTTTTAAGACTGGTTTTCTTGACAGGAGTCTTTTCCTCTTTAGTAACTTTAGCCTCTTTCTTGGCTTTTTTAGCCACCTTTAGTTTGGCAGAAGCCTCAGCAAGTTTCTTAAATCTTTCTACACGTCCAGCTGTATCAACCACTTTTTTATCTCCCGTAAAGAAAGGATGGCACTGAGAACAGATTTCCACTTCAATATCCTCTTTGGTAGCACCAGTTTCCAGAGTTGCTCCACAAGCGCATTTGATAACTGTGGCTGGATAATACTTTGGATGAATGTCTTTTTTCATATTTTTCTAAAATTTTGGTTAATGGTTTAAATCAAATAAATTTATCTTTGATAGTACAAAGCAAATATTAGCACAGAAAAAAACAATTGACAAGAGTCCCAGGTTTGGTATACTGTTTTATGTGCTCTTCCGGCATAAATTTTTTGATTTTATCTCCGGAGGGCTTATAAAAAACATGCTTTTTTGGGCTCGTTCCTGTCCTAATTTTTTTAGGATTATGAGCTGAAAAACAAAAAAGCAGAGGATTAATTAATAATAAAAAGGAAAAAACAATGAGTACTGTAAAAGAACCATCTGTCGGAGAAGATGTAAAAAAAGAATCCGAAAAAAATAATGTGCTAGAAGAAAGATACAAAATGGATTTTTCTGTTAGCGAAATAAGTTTAGAAAAAATGCTAAAAAATGGTGTTCATTTTGGACACAATAAATCTTGCCGGGATCCAAGGATGAATAAGTTTATTTTTGGCACCAAAAGAAGCATAAATATAATTGATTTGCAAAAAACAGAGGAAAAGTTGAAGGAAGCAATGGAATTTGCAAAAAAATTAAAAGAAGAGAAAAAACAAATTTTGTTTGTGGGAACAAAAAAGCAAGCCAAAGCGATTGTAAAAATATCTGCGATAGCTTGTGAGATGCCACATGTAACGGAAAGATGGCTAGGTGGAACTTTTACTAACTTCGGAGTGATTCGAAAAAGAGCTCAATATTTAAAAGATTCTCAAGAACAAATGGCTGTTGGCGGATTTGATAAATATACTAAACTTGAAAAATTAAAAAAAACTGAAGAATTGGAAAAATTAGAAAAAAAAATGGGAGGCTTGAAAGAAATGAAAACTTTGCCAGCTGCAATTTTTATTTCTGACATTAAAACTGATGAGATTGCATTGAAAGAAGCTTTAAATGCCAAAATCCCAGTTATCGCTATCGTGGATACAAATGTAAATCCAAATGATATAAATTATCCGATTCCAGCTAATGATGATGCTGTTTCTTCGGTAAAAACTATAATGGAATATCTAGTGAGTCCAATAGTAAAATAAATTTTATTTATAACAAAAATATGTCCTTAGAACAAATAAAAAAAATAAGAGAAATTACCGGAGCTGGAATGGTTGATGTAAAGAAAGCTTTGGATGAAGCGGCTGGCGATGAGGTCAAGGCTGTGGAACTTTTGAGAAAAAGTGGCCAAGCTAAAGCGCTTAAAAAGAATGATAGAGAGGCGAAAGAAGGCGTAATTGGTTCCTATATGCATTCCAATAACAAAATAGGCGCCATGGTCAAACTTTACTGCGAAACTGATTTCGTGGCGAGAAATGAAGAATTCAAGGAATTGGCCAAGGATATTGCAATGCATATCAGCGCTATGAGTCCAAAATTTTTGAGTCCGGAAAGTGTCCCAGAAGAAATGTTGGAGAAAGAACGGGAAATTTGGACAGAACAATTGAAAAATGAAGGAAAGCCGGCAGAGATTATGGCTAAGATAATGAATGGAAAAGAAAAGAAATTTAAAGAAGAGATATCTTTATTGACTCAGCCTTTTGTGAAAAATCCTGATTTAACTATCAGCGAGCTTATCACTGAAAAAATTGGAAAAATTGGGGAAAATATTCAATTGGGAGACTTTTTTCGTTTTGAATTATAGTTTATTCTGAGATGTGCTATAATTAAACAGGCAGAGCTTTGTTTCATTAAGATTATTTAATTATGTTTAAATATTTGGTTAATTTATGTGGCTGGGGTGATCTAAAAATTTGTTTAAGCAACGTTGAATTTAAAAAGGGGGATAAGGTTATTGTAGAGGATGAATCTGGAAATATCTTAGGGACAATAAAAAATGCCATACGCCAAGAATTTAAAAAAGAAAACGATGCAGAAATTTTTACAATCCTAAGAGAAGCTACCGAAAGGGATTTGAAAAATTTTGATAAAAATTCAAAAAAAGAAAAAGAAATTTTGGATATTTGCCGTAAGGAAGCCAAACGAATGGAATTGGAAATGAAATTTGTGGATGTTTTTACTACTCTAGGCAAAGGAACGGTCATAATTACTTTTATTGCCGATGGCCGAGTAGACTTTCGCCAGTTAGTGAAAAATTTATCTAGGATTTTCCATCGGTCAGTGCGCATGCGACAGATTGGGTCCAGAGACGAAGCGCGTAATCTGGGTGGTTGCGGAGTTTGCGGAAAAGAACTTTGTTGCGTGAAGTTCCTTGGAGAAATTCCCAGCATTTCGACTGATATGGCTAAAGTTCAAAATGTGGCGCAAAGAGGCTCGGATAGAATATCGGGAATTTGCGGAAGACTAATGTGTTGTTTGTCTTATGAGGCTGATCAATATAGAGATATGCTCAGAGGCATGCCGGAAATTGGAAGTGTCGTCAATATCAAGAGAGGATCTGGGGAGGTAATTGAGTTAAGCCCATTGGAGCAGATGATTAAATTGAGAATGTCCAACGGCGAATACGTCATAATTAAGAAAGAGGATTTAAAATAAAAAAGATGTTTTACTTATATTTCGTTTTACCTCCAATAATAATAGTCGTGAGTCTAGCACTTGTTATTTTTTTGATTTCGCGAAGATCCTTGGAAATTGCCAAAGAAATTGAAAATGGAGAGGACGCTACAGTTCAAAGCAGAATTTCGATGGAAGTTAAAAGCCGATGGCTTCATTTTTTAGAAAAAATGGCTCAGATTTTCAAAGTTTTTTCACTAAAAATGCACAATCGATTGGAGAAAAAATTAGCTTTCATAAAGAGTAAAAAAAATAAAATCGAATCAGAATTGGATAAAAAAGATTTTGAGGAAAGTGGCATAGACAGTCTAGTTGGGGATAAGGAAGGTATTTTGGAAAAAGTTCTCGAGAATGAAGCAAGTAGAGAGGCTAATAATGCTATGGATTTGGCTAAAAATAATAATCCTAATAAAATAAAGAGAATTTTTTCTAGGGGCAAGCAGGGAAAAGGGGAAGATCTTGTGAAATTTAGGGAAGAACGTGTGATGATAAGCAAGGAAGTTGTTTATCCGGAAGAAAAAAGAGAAGAGTTGGAGAGCATTTTGGTAGAGAGAATTGCCTCTGATCCTCGGGACATTGAAGCCTATGAGAGATTGGGGGATTATTATGTCAGCCAAGAAAATAATGTTGACGCAGAGTCTTGCTATAAGCAAGTTATTAAACTTAATCCACAAAGCTTGAGTGTGAGGAATAAATTAAGCAGGTTCAGAAGAAGGAAGATTTAAACTGTTTACAATTATTTGATTTTATCATAGAATGGATAGGTGTTTGTTTTTTAGCCACCTTAGCTCAGTTGGTAGAGCAACTGTTTTGTAAACAGTAGGTCGTCGGTCCGAGCCCGACAGGTGGCTCCAAATCATATTAACATTTTAGCATTTTAACATAGGAGCAATTAGGCAAGAATTTGTGCTAGTGTGCTAATATGTTAATATGATTTTTGAAATTTGGGTCGGTGGCAGAGCGGTCAATTGCATCAGACTGTAAATCTGACGACATTAGTCTACGGCGGTTCAAATCCGTCCCGGCCCACGTAAAATGAATTAAAGAAACGAATCACAAGAAACAAGACATAGACAAATTAAAAATAACAAAGAATAATATATTTAAGATTATTTTTGTAAATTGTAGTTTGAGATTTGTTTGAAAATTGTTTCTTGGTGCTTGGAAATTTGCGCGTAGCGCCGTTGTAGCTCAGATGGTAGAGCATTTCCATGGTAAGGAAAAGGTCCGCAGTTCGATTCTGCGCAACGGCTCAGGAAGTTTTAATAAGATAAGATTTTAATTTAGTAAGATTTAATTTAAGTTCAGCTTATAGATTTTAGTTATTAGCTTACAAGGTTTTACTTGAGAAGCTAAAACCTAACTAACTAAAAGCTAACACCTAAAAGAATATGGCCAATGAAAATTTAGTAAAAATGAGATGTGGTGAATGTAAGAATATTAATTATTACACAGGCAGAAATAAGAAGAAAATCAAAGAGAAACTAGAAATGAAAAAACATTGTAAATTTTGCAAAACTCATACTCTTCATAAGGAAATGAAGAAATAATTCCAAATTACCACAAGTTTTGCTTGTGGTAATTCGCATCCCATCCTCTCCCTCTTGTACTCAAGGGGGAGACTGAGAGGGGGTTTCTGATTTTTGCGGTAATTAGTAGAACAAATAAAAATAACACATGCGGGATTCGTATAGTGGTAATATGGGGCTCTCCAAAAGCTCTGACGTAGGTTCGATTCCTACATCCCGTGCAAATCATCAAAAAACGCCTAGAATATGGCGTTTTTTGGCTTTTATGCTTGACAATT
>AMFJ01025347.1_pt1 | contig 23070 bp, 25 predicted proteins | sample 427208 | NCBI WGS metagenome assembly AMFJ01 (sample SAMN02954298, study PRJNA114691) | groundwater metagenome | biome: aquatic; feature: subsurface aquifer; material: sediment; isolation source: subsurface aquifer sediment | place: USA: Rifle, CO | collected 2008-08 | reverse complement strand
GGCCGTAGGCCCTGAAAACACGAACACTTGGCTTGCTCAATCTGACAGTCAATGTCACATCATATCAACATCAACCCCTGTTTCAAAACTTCTTAAATAACGGTATTCTGTCATTCTAAAAACAATATTGAGCATCTTTATGGAAGAACAATACAATCCACAAAAAATTGAAAGCGCCGCTCAACAATTTTGGAGTGAGCATCACTACTTTGAAACAAAAGAAGATCCTGAAAAAGAAAAATTCTATTGTTTGTGCATGTTCCCTTATCCAAGTGGTTCACTGCATATGGGACACGTGCGCAACTATACGATTGGCGATGTGATTTCCCGCTATCAACGCATGTTAGGTAAAAATGTACTGCAGCCCATGGGTTGGGATGCGTTTGGTTTACCCGCTGAAAATGCAGCTATCAAAAATAATATTCCGCCGGCTGAGTGGACTTACAAAAATATCGAACACATGCGCGCTCAATTGATGAGCTTAGGTTTAGCGATTGATTGGAGCCGTGAATTAGCAACTTGTCATCCTGACTATTATCGATGGGAGCAATGGTTTTTTTTACAGCTTTACAAAAAAGGATTGGTTTATAAAAAAAATGCTTCAGTCAACTGGGACCCTGTTGATCAAACGATTTTAGCCAATGAACAAGTTGTCGATGGGCGCGGCTGGCGCTCAGGTGCACTGGTTGAACGACGCGAAGTGCCGCAATGGTTTTTAAAAATTACCGCTTATGCCAACGAGCTTTTAGATGATCTTGATCAATTACGAGAATGGCCTGAACAAGTCAAAACCATGCAGCGCAATTGGATTGGCCGTTCAGAAGGTGTTGAAGTCCATTTTCCTATCGTAGATCATGAAAAACCTATCACTATTTTTACAACACGGCCCGATACATTATTTGGCGTGACTTATATTGCAATCGCGCCTGAACACCCGCTTGCCATAGAGGCTGCTAAAAATAATCCCGCCTTACAAACTTTTTTAAATGAATGCCGTAATATTAAAGTGGCTGAAGCTGAACTTGCCACTCTTCCAAAACGCGGTTTGCCGCTTAACATCAAAGCCATTCATCCCGTGACCAAAAAATTATTACCGGTTTGGGTCGCTAATTTTGTGGTGATGGAATATGGACAAGGCGCTGTGATGGCCGTACCTGCGCATGACCAGCGTGATTTTGAATTTGCAAAATATTATCAATTGCCTATTAAACAAGTGATTGATGTACCCGCATGGGATTTGACAAAAGCTGCATTGACACAATACGGTAAATTAATAGATTCTGATTTATTTACCGGATTAGAATCGAGTGAGGCAATTCCCCGCATCATCGATTATCTTGAAAAAAATCATTTGGGCACACGCAAAATCCATTTTCGTTTGCGGGATTGGAGTATTTCCAGGCAGCGTTATTGGGGCACGCCCATTCCCATGATTAATTGCAAAGACTGCGGTCCCGTTCCAGTACCTGAAACTGATTTGCCCGTTATTTTACCTGAAAAAGTGCACTTTCAAGGTGTGACATCTCCGCTTAAATCTATTCCGGAATTTTATGAAACAGAATGTCCCACTTGCCACAAACCTGCAACACGTGAAACGGATACCTTCGATACGTTTCTGGAATCATCGTGGTATTACACGCGTTTCGCTTCTAAAAACCCTAAAAAATCTATGTTAGATGATCGTGTAAATTATTGGCTGCCTGTCGATCAATACATTGGCGGCATTGAGCATGCTGTCATGCATTTATTGTATGCACGTTTCATTCATAAAACATTGCGTGATCTGCACTTGTTAAATTCTCATGAACCATTTAAACGCTTACTGACACAGGGCATGGTGCTGAATCAAGGCATCAAAATGTCTAAATCGAAAGGAAATACGGTCGATCCTGCGCCCTTAATTGAACGCTATGGTGCAGACACTGCGCGTTTATTTATTATTTTTGCATCGCCTCCGGAACAAAGTTTAGAATGGTCAGATAGCGGTGTTGAAGGTGCTTATCGTTTTTTAAAAAGAGTGTGGACATTTTCTTATGAAAATCGTGAAGCTATTATTCAAGAAAACCGTACAACTCCACTGGATACATTCACAATCGATTTTGAAAAAACAGATCCAAAACAACAAGAAATTTTTCGGCAAATATATGAGATTTTAGAACAAGTTCAATTTGATTATGCACGTTTACAATTAAATACAGTTGTTTCAAGCTGCATGAAATTATTTAATTTGCTGGTCAAAATTCCAGATGCTCTTGCCGCCAAAACTGATATTAAAGTTTCTATTCTGCATAAAGGATTGAGTATTTTGTTGCGCTTGCTTGCACCCATTGCGCCTCATATCACGCATCATCTATGGCAGGCGCTGCACTACCCGGGTGTACTCATCAATGCACCTTGGCCAAAAAAGAATGTAACTGCTTTCAAAGTAGATCACATTGAATTGGTTGTCCAAATCAATGGAAAATTGCGCACGCGAATTACTGTGCCCATCGATGCAAATAAAGAAACGATTGAATCTATCGCCACAAGAGATACCAAAGTACAAAATGCGCTAACGCATAAAGTCATCAAAAAAATCATCACGGTGCCTGGTAGATTAGTCAACATTGTCACAGGAGATGCCTAATGTACCGCTGGTTAATTTTATTATGGTTATTTTTTTCGTTAACAAGCTGCGGTTTTCATTTGCGGGGCCCTATCTCGCTTGATCCTCCTTTAGATAGACTTTATCTTAAAACGGCAGATCCTTACGGACAACTCGCGCGCAACTTGCGCGATTATCTCGCCATGTCAGGAACGCCTTTTGTTGATTCAGAAAGTGAAGCAAGCGCTACTTTGCAAATTTTAAGAGAAGATAAAACGGAACAACTCATCAATGTCAGCAGTACCCAACAAACGCGGCAATATAATTTGATTTTAACAGTGACGTTCCAAGTGTTAGCTTCTTCAGGAAAAATAATTCTCCACCCTGAATCACTCAGTGAAACACGCGCTTTCACTACATTATCTGATCAAATCTTAGGTGGAACTAATGAGCAAAGTTTATTGATTCAGCAAATGCGAGAAGCCATCGTCTATGACATTATGGATCGTTTAGCATCACGTGATGTGACTCACCGATTAGCGGGCGCACAATGAAATTATCTTACTTACAACTTGAAAAACAAATTAATAAAATACTCGCGCCTATTTATCTCATCAGCGGTGATGAATTATTGCTGGTACAGGAAACACTAGACCTCATTCGTTCTAGCGCACAAAAAGCAGGGTTTTCTGAACGAGTCAAGTTAACAGCAGATGCAAATCCTGAATGGGGAGAAATGCTTTATACGGAGGCACACAGCCTTTCATTATTTAACGAGCGCCGTATTTTTGAGTTAGATTTAAGAAATGTAAAATTCAATCAAGCCAGTAGCCATCTTTTGCAGGCCTATGCGAATCATCCTGATCCGAATACGCTTTTGTTAATCGAAATTCATAAGCTCGATAAAAAAAATGAGCAAAGTTCTTGGTACAAGACAATCGAAAAAAATGGTGTGGCAACACCGATTTGGCCTATCCCGCAAGAACAAATGCCCGCGTGGATTATAAAGCGGGCAAAAAAAATGAATCTTTCTTTCACGGAAGGCGCTGCCCTTTTATTAGCAAAACATGCAGAAGGTAATTTATTTGCAGCCGCCCAAGAAATAGAAAAACTATGCTTATTCAACAGTCCTCATATTTTAGATGAAAAAATTCTTGAAAAAATCATTAGCGAAGATGCGCGTTTTGATGTTTTCCATTTAGTAGATGGCATATTAACGTTAAACGGAAAACGTGCGTTGCAAATTACTCAAAATTTATTTGCAGAAGGCATTGAACCGACCTTAATGTTATGGGCGATTACCCGTGAATTACGTACACTGGCTGAAATGACCCGGCAAATGGCTACGGGAACAATGCTCTCTACTCTCTTTAATCAATTTCACATTTGGGAAAAACGACAAGCGGGTGTCCGTACTTTTTTAAAACGTTATTCTTATGAAGATATCTCTGAATTTTTATTAGCCGCTGCAAAAATAGACCGTATTATTAAAGGGATTGAAACAGATCATGTGCAAAATGCATTTGAACGGTTCGTCTTATCCATCGCAGGAAATGGTATAATAAACTGAGTAGCAGAAACGAGAGATAAGGCGCATGTACCATTTACAACAAGCCATTGGCATACTGGGCGGCACCTTTGATCCGATTCATTTTGGACATCTGCGCACAGCCTTAGAATTATCTCAAGCACTGGAATTGACTGAAGTGCGGCTTGTCCCCTGTTATCAACCCGTCCATCGCAAATTGCCGGCTGCATCGCCCGAACATCGTTTAGCCATGGTGCGTGCTGCTATTCAAGATGAAACGGCCCTCACGGTAGATGATTGTGAAATTCAACGCAAAGGGCCCTCCTACACCATCGATACTTTAGAAATTTTACACCAACAATTTCCCAATACGCCCTTATGTTTAATTATGGGCATTGATGCATTACTGGGTTTTCCCAGCTGGCATCGATGGGAAGATATTCTGACACTCGCCCACTTGGTAATCGCGCACCGCCCTCAATATCAATTGCCGCAAACGGGAGTGGTCGCGCAATTATTAAAAGCCCGCTTAAAACATTCCGTTTCCAGTTTACATGAATGTATTGCCGGCAATATTCTGTTGCATCCAGTGACTTCCCTAGATATTTCTGCGACAGATATTAGAAGACAAATCGCTGCCGGCAGAAACCCCCGTTATTTATTGCCCGATCTTGTTTATGAATATATTAAGAAGCATGGTGTCTATAGTATTAGTCAGATATAATATAAGTGAATCACTTAGTTATGTGAGGTTTAATGAATACTGACGAACTGCACCACCTGGCTCTTGAAGCACTGAATGACTTAAAAGCAATCGATTTAATCACCCTTGATGTTCGCGAATTTACCACCATTACTGACAGCATGATTATTTGCAGCGGGCGCTCCACGCAGCATGTCAAATCCATTGCAGAAAATGTGGTGAAAAAAGCAAAAGAATCGAAAGTGAGTTATATAAAAATAGAAGGTGAACGCGAAGGTGAATGGGTCATTGTCGATTTAGCGGACATTGTCGTCCATATCATGCTGCCTTCTGCGCGTGCATTTTATAATTTAGAAGATCTCTGGCAGCCCCTCATACAACTGCGCGAACAGAATCAATGATGGTGCGCATTTTAGCACTCGGGAATAAAATGCCCGCGTGGGTCAATGAAGGTTTTCAAGAATATGCAAAACGTTTAACACACGCTTTTACATTTGAATTATGTGAAATCCCCCTGGAAAAACGCAGTAAAAATATCGATACATCACGTCTCATTGAACGCGAAGGGAAAAAATTATTAGCTGCGATTAAACCTGCACATAAAATCATTGCGCTTCATGTGAAAGGGCGAAGTTTTAGTACTGAAGAATTAGCAACACAATTTAAACAGTGGGCTATGCATGGCACTTCTATTGATTTACTGATTGGCGGCCCGGATGGCTTATCCACTGAATGTCTTCAAAAAGCAGATATGACTTGGTCGCTATCGCCGCTAACATTACCGCATCCTTTAGTTCGAATTTTACTTGCAGAACAACTGTATCGCGTGATGAGTATTTTGCAAAATCATCCGTATCATCGGTAAATAACATACTGCGCCGCCACCCCCTACGTACCGCGCTTTATGAGCGGTATCCAGAAAATAAAACCTAGATGCCGCGAACGAGTCGCGGCACGTAGGCTGTAGAGCTAAAACCCACAATGACCACTCATATTTATTTAATAAAAAAATTTTAAATTTTTTTATTTTTTATATTAATTAACTATTGCATCAAAATAATAAAAGATATATAAATAAATACTTCCCACTATTATCTATTCTCCCTCTTTCATTTTTCTCTAAAAAAACACACCATCCATTTATATTTTCTCTCTATCAATTTTTATTTTTTTAATTAAGGAATAAATAATGAAACTATTTTCTCAACATGGGTTTTCATTAATTGAATTAATGATTGTCGTCGCCATCATCGGTATTTTAGCGGTCATTGCGATACCTTCTTATCAAAATTACACCGAGCGAGCACGGTTTGCTGAAGTCATTGCTGCGACTTCTCCTTTCAAAACCGCGGTGACACTTGCACTGCAACAAGGAACACCTCCTGAAGAACTCAATAATGGCGCACACGGCATCCCTACTGAACCTACTCCCACTAAAAATTTAGCGAGCATTCAGGTTGAAAAAAGTATTATTACATCAACAGCAAACACGACCGCCGGTGGAAAAACCTACATACTGAAACCCAATGCGGATGGCAGCGGCTGGACTGTCGAGGGCACCTGCATTGCTGCAGGATTATGTGAATCTTAACGATGGATCATGAAAAATTTTCATTGCCTCATTTAGCTAATCACCTGATACGCGAGGGCGTATTAAAAGAATCCGTTGCGCATGAAGCTGTAAAAAATGCTAAAACCGATGGCATTCCATTGATAAGTTATCTTATCAAACACAAAATAATTTCCAGTGAAGAAATGGTTAATCATTTTCAAAAAATGTTAAAGTTACCTCGATTTGATTTAGCAATGTATGATAAAAACTGGCTGAAACACTCACCCATCTCTATCAATTTTATCCGGCAATATCGTATTATCCCTCTTAATAAAATTGATTTTATTTTTTATATCGGCCTTTCTGATCCAACAGACCAAGGTGCGATTGATGCCGTGACATTTCATACCAGATTAAGAATAGTAATTACGATTATTGCTGAAAACCAAATGGCAGAATTTATTCAGAATTATTGCAAAGAAGAAGTCAACAAAGATGTACAATTAAATTTAATGAAACAGATAGATGTAGATAATAAAATCGAGATTATTGAAGAAAATAATTTTCATCTCGATGAACCATTAATAAAATTTGTAGATAATATTATTTTGCTTGCATTTAAACAACGCGCCTCTGATATCCACATTGAACCCTATGAACAATATTGTCGTATCCGTTATCGCCAACATGGTATGCTTTATTCAATCCATGAAATCCCGGGGGTGCTTGCAGCACGCATCACCACTCGATTAAAAGTGATGGCAAAATTAGACATTGCAGAACGTCGTTTACCGCAAGATGGTCGATTTCAAGTAAACTCCATCGATATTAGAATCAATACCTGCCCGACATTTTACGGCGAAAAAATTGTGTTACGCTTATTAAATACCGGGAATATTTCACTTGAAATAGATGAGCTTGGATTGAGTTTTTCTCAAAAAAAGCAATTTCTACATTCTATTTCACAGCCGCAGGGTTTAATTTTAGTAACAGGCCCAACGGGCAGCGGTAAAACGATGACGCTATACACAGCACTTCATTATTTGAATAACCCTGAAAAAAATATTTCCACTGTTGAAGACCCTATTGAAATCAGGTTACACGGAATCAATCAAGTGAACATTAATCCTAAAATTGGTTTGTATTTCAAAACAGTACTGCGTGCTTTATTACGCCAAGATCCTGACATTTTGATGGTTGGCGAAATCCGGGATAAAGAAACCGCTGATATTGCCATACAAGCTGCACAAACCGGACACTTGGTATTTTCCACTTTACATACAAATAGCGCAATTGAAACCCTGGTGCGTTTAGAAACGATAGGCGTACCTTCTTATCATTTAGCAGGATCATTGACATTAATCATTGCCCAACGATTGGTTCGAAAATTATGTATGCATTGCCGACAAATTGATGCTACTTTTAAATCACTCGCAGCTGAATGGAAAATTGAAGAAAATATTTATTGTGCCAAAGGTTGCGAAAAGTGTTCGCACGGCTATACCGAACGGACAGCAATCTATGAATTTTTGCCCATTACAGAATCTATCGCTCAATTAATCGGATTGAAAGCAAAAGGTGAACTTTTACTGAAAAAAGCGGAGCAAGAAAATTTTATCAGTTTAAAAAAATCGGGCATTGAAAAAATAGCCAAAGGCATTACCAGTGTTCTAGAAATAAATCGTGTATTGTCTTTATGAAAACACCCATGAAAATTTATCTTTGGCGCGGAACCACGCGAGATGGACAGAAAGCATCGGGAGAAATAGCCGCTTATAGTATCAATATAGCTAAAATGCACTTACTAGAAAAAAATATTAAGATCGGGAAGATTCAGAAAAAATCAGTATTTCTTTTTCTTAAAAAAAATAATGTTTCTTCATTTGATTTGATTGTATTTTTTAAACAACTTTCCACTCTGGTAACAGCCGGCATTCCCATCGTTCAAGCAATGGTTCTTTTAAATCAAAATAAAGAACAAGCTAAATTATTTTTCATACTAACAGCTTTAAAAGATGATATGATCGCAGGAAATACGTTTGCCGATAGTTTACGAAAATTCTCACCCCCTATGGATGAGATAACATGCAGTTTAATTTATGCGGGTGAAAAAACAGGGACACTTGATATTTTATTAGAACGTATTGCTGAACATAAAGAAACATTATTATTTCTCAAAAATAAAATTCAACAAGTATTATTTTATCCGCTGATGACATTTTTTACTGCAATCTGTATTACGCTCATCATGTTACTTTTTATCGTACCGCGTTTTGCTGAACTTTTTGATAACATGCACAGCCGATTACCTGCATTTACTCTTGCTATCATTATGTTATCTCATTTTTTAACACATTATTTTAATTTAATCATGGTGTTCTTGATAGCAATCGGCGGATTACTGTATGGACTACGAAAACATCCTAAAGTCAAAATAACATTAGACCACTTATTTCTCGGGCTTCCTGGTTTAGGTATTCCATTACAAAAATATATTCTTTCTTGTTTTACACGAAATTTAGCAACACTTTTTGAAGCAGGCATTCCTATTACTGAAGCATTAAAAATACTGGCCCCCACGACCCGTAATTTTTTATACCAAAATGCCATTCAAAAACTTGGTCTAGATATTTCCAAAGGCCAGCAACTGCATTTAGCCATGCAAACGAGTAAACTATTCCCACCGATGATGTTACAAATGGTTCGGATAGGTGAAGAATCAGGGACACTTCCAAACATGTTAATGAAAATTGCTGAATTTTATACAGCGGACATTAACCGGCTCATTGGAAACCTAAGCCGGCTGCTAGAACCCTTGATTATGCTGATCCTTGGTGTTTTAATCGGGGGACTAGTGATCGCTATGTATTTACCTATCTTTAAATTAGGGGCGTTAGTGTAATGGACATTATTCACTTTATTGCAGAACATCCGGATTTCTTTCTCTTTTTGGTTGCAGCCCTTTCATTACTCATTGGCAGCTTCTTAAATGTGATTATTTACCGCTTACCGCAAATGATGAAAAATGAATGGAGCCAAGAATGCCGCGAATATTTGGGATTAAAAGAATTTCCTTCTGATATTGAAAAATTAAATTTATATTTGCCCTTATCTCATTGTACACATTGCAAAAAACGTCTTAAGCCTTGGCATAATATTCCCGTCTTGAGCTATCTCGTATTACGCGGCAAATGCGCTTTTTGCAGCGCAAAAATTTCGATGCGTTACCCCTTTGTTGAACTGATCTGCTGTATTACCTCTGTTTATGTGGCTTGGCGATTTGGTTTTAGCCCCCAAACTGTAGGCGGGCTCATTTTTACTTGGATTGCGATTAGTTTAACGTTCATTGATCTTGATCACCATTTATTACCGGACCCACTAACGCTTTCTTTAGTCTGGGTAGGTTTATTTTTAAGTATTTTTACTATTTTTACGAATAGCCAAGATGCCATTTTAGGCGCTATTGCCGGTTATACTATTTTTGCAGTCGTGCAAGGATTATTCAAATTTACCACAGGCAAAATAGGGATGGGCCAGGGAGATTATAAATTTTTAGCAGGCCTTGGTGCTTTTTTAGGCTGGCAGCAATTACCTATTATTATTTTACTTGCCTCACTGATCGGGCTCATTTTTGGATTAACACAAATGGTGCTAAAACATTCCTTTAAAAGCGTTCCTATACCTTTTGGGCCCTATCTTGCTGTTGCAGGCTGGATTAGTTTAATGTGGGGTCCTGAAATCTTAACTATTTATACTCACCAATTTCTAATGTGAATAATATGTTAGTGATCGGATTAACAGGCGGAATTGGCAGCGGCAAATCAACTGTCGCGAGCTTATTCGCCGAAAAAGGCGTTACTATCATTGATACTGATCAACTGGCACGTGAGCTTACCCAACCTAAACAGCCTGCTTTAGAACATATTGCCGCTCAGTTTGGGCTTAGCATTTTATTGCCTGATGGCACGCTTGATCGCGCTCAATTAAGAAAAATGATTTTTGCTGATCAAAAAAATCGGCGCTGGTTAGAAGAATTGCTGCATCCATTGATTCGAGCTGAAGTAAAGAAGCAGATCGAATGCGCGAACTCTCCTTACTGCATCGTTGTTATTCCGTTACTCTTTGAAACATCAGCCCCCCATTTCTTCATTCAGCGAATTCTTGTGGTGGATGCCTCTGAAAAACGACAAATAACCCGAACGAAAGCAAGAGATAACGTGAGTGAATCCGATGTCTTTGCGATATTAACAACGCAAGTGGATCGCGCCCATCGAATTTCTCATTCCGATGATGTGATTCATAACGATGGTATTATGGAAGAATTGCAGCCTCAAATCGCAAAGCTGCACGAGTTTTACCTATCCTTGGCAGAAAAATCTCTTCCTGATTCCTCTGCTAAAAAATAAGGTATTTCTTTAAAAATCATGTTATTATTTTCAGCAAATCAATCTGAATACTCACCGGACATGGCCAATAACGTCATTATTTATGAACAGCCGCTTAATGAACTCATTCGGGTTTGCCTGCGTTTAGAACAACTTTTTTTGCAAGTAGATCACCACATTTCAGATACGTCTGTTTTAGGCACCCGCCACATGATTGTGTTGATTATTCATATTCTGCAATTATTAGACCGGCCTGACTTAAAAGCTAAACTTGCCAAAGAATTAAATCATCAAATGCAGCTGCTTGCCCGCTTGGAAAATACGCCTCAAATCGATCACGCTAAATTAAATACGATACTCAAACAACTAGATGAACTTAGCCATTACTTTATCGAAAGCAGTGGGAAAATCGGGCAGCCATTACGTGATATTGAATTACTCAATACGTTAAGACTTCATTTGACCACCCCGGGAAGCGGGTGCAGTTTTGACATACCGGTATATCATTATTGGCTGCAGCAACCAACGAAAGAACGGGGCAATACGATTAAATCATGGCTAACAGAATTCAATCATGTCCGGCTTGCTAATGAATTGATTCTAAAACTGGTGCGTGAAGAAAGCAAGATCCAGCCAAAACAAGCGGTCAATGGTTTTTACCAAGAATTACTTGATTCACAAATTAATTTAAGATTAGTACGCGTGATACTTTCAACCGATATTGCAACTTATCCAGAAATCAGTATTGGACGCCATTTTGTCAGCATTCGTTTTTTCATTCCCGACATTATTGAGCGATCAACTCAATATCCTGATGATTTATCGTTTCAGGTTTCGTATTGTACTTCTTGAAAATATTCTTCCCCACAAAAGAATATTTGCAGAAATAATCATTCTCGTTTAATCTTACACGCCACACTGCCAGAGGAGAGATGGCCGAGCGGTTTAAGGCGCACGCCTGGAAAGTGTGTGTACGTCTAACGGCGTACCGAGGGTTCGAATCCCTCTCTCTCCGCCAGCACATTGTGATTTCATGTTATGGCAGCGAGTATTGGTCTCTTCGCGACGATAGATTGTGAACCCCGCCAGGTCCGGAAGGAAGCAACGGTAACGATTGATTCGGGTGCCGAAGCAAGGCTAATTACCTGCTGCCTCCCTTATTTATATTTATTTGACAGGGATCATTCAGATGAGCTATCAAGTTCTTGCAAGAAAATGGCGGCCGCACTCTTTTGAAGAAATGGTGGGACAAGAACCCATTGTGCGTATGTTGATTAATGCGCTGGATAACAACCGTCTACATCATGCCTATTTATTTACTGGCACACGCGGTGTCGGTAAAACAACACTCGCGCGTATTTTTGCTAAATCCTTAAATTGTGAAATAGGCATTACTTCAAAACCGTGCGGTACTTGCAAAACGTGTCAAGCCATTGATACAGGAAAATTTTTAGATTTATTTGAAATAGATGCCGCATCAAAAACAAAAGTAGAAGACACTCGAGAATTATTAGACAACGTACAATATGCACCCACGCAAGGACGATATAAAGTTTATCTCATCGATGAAGTTCATATGTTATCCAATCACAGTTTTAATGCGCTGCTTAAAACATTAGAAGAACCGCCAGCTCACGTTAAATTTTTATTAGCAACCACTGATCCTAAACGTTTACCGATGACTGTGCTTTCACGTTGTTTGCAATTCAATTTAAAAAGAGTACCTGAAGAAAAAATAGCGCGACAACTTGAATTGATTTGTGCCGCCGAAAAAATTGCTTTTGAATCAGAAGCGCTGCACTTGCTTTCTAAAGCCGCTAACGGCAGCATGCGTGATGCATTAAGCTTGTTAGATCAAGCAATTGCATTCTGTGAGCAAAATATTACAGTTAAAGATACACAATCGATGCTTGGCACGCCTGAACAGCAAGTCATTTTCGGATTGCTTCATGCGCTCGCCAAAAAAGACGGCCCACAATTATTACATGAAATTCATCAACTGGCAGAGGGTGCGCCTGACTTTAATCAAGTGCTTGAAGAACTATTGTCTATTTTACATCAAATTAATGTGACACAAATTGTAGGGAATGAATCTTCTGAAGAAATTAACCAATTTTCCAAACTTTTTTCTGCTGAAGATATTCAACTTTATTATCAAATTGCATTGCTTGGCCGTCGTGATTTAGCGCTGACACCCAATTCAGAACAAGGGTTTGAAATGACACTGCTGCGTATGCTTGCTTTTCAGCCTGTAAAAATGGATCAGACTGCTCCCACTGAAAAAAAAGCAGCACCCCCTTCTGATACTTCTTTATCGACTTTGGCTTGGGTGGATATTTTGCCAAAGCTTGAATTATCTGGAATGGCACTAGCGCTTGCATCCCATTGCACTCTTTTAAAAAAATTAGACAATAAAATCGAATTGGCTCTTTCATTACAACACGAATCTTTACTCAATAAAAAATTAATTGAACGCATTGAACAAGCCTTAACTCGATTTTTTAATAAACCTATTCAATTAAATATCAAAACAGCTTCTCATGAATTAGCAACTCCTGCGAAACAACAGCAACAAGAACATACTGAACAGCAAGCAAATGCTGCTAAAACCATTAAAGACGATACGGACGTCCGGAAAATAATGGATCTTTTTAATGCGACATTGGATGTAAACTCAATTAAAGCCGTTGATTCATCTATTATTTCGGATACGAATTAACCCCTTTCCATTCAACAAAAGTGTGCTAACTGCGATATTTTTGTTAGAATTAATCCCATTTATTGATTACCCCTTTGGAGTGGAACCCATGAACAAACCCTTTAATGAAAAGCCTGGTTTTGGTGATTTAATGAAAAAAGCACAAGAAATGCAAAAAAAAATGCAAGAAATTCAAAAACAAATTGCTGAAATGGAAGTGATTGGGCAAGCAGGCGGCGGGCTTGTCAAAATTGTCATGACCGGCCAACACTTTGCTAAACGCGTTACTTTAGATCCAAGCTTATTAAAAGAAGAGAAATCTATTATTGAAGACTTGATCGCAGCTGCAATCAATGATGCGACTGGAAAAATTGAAAAAGGCACGCGCGATAAAATGAGCGCTTTAACCGGCATTAAGCTGCCCGAAGGATTTGATCTGCCACCTGCGGGTTAACGATGAAATTCAGCCCATTATTGGAAGAATTAATTGAAGCATTACGCTGCCTGCCTGGGGTTGGTCCCAAAACTGCGCAGCGTATGGCATTTCAATTGCTAGAACGCGGAAGAGAAAATGGTAAGCATCTTTCCAAAATTTTATCTTCTGCCATGCAAAGCATTCATCATTGTAAAAGTTGCCGAACGTTCAGCGAAACTGAATTTTGTAAATTGTGCACTTCTTCTCATCGTGATCAATCTCTTTTATGTATTGTAGAAAGTCCCATCGATCTTGTTGCAGTTGAACAAATGGGCAGTTACAGAGGCCGTTATTTCGTATTAATGGGACACTTGTCCCCTCTAGATGGCATTGGCCCTGAAGAATTAGGAATCAAAGAATTAAATCATTTATTGTCTGAAGGAAATATCAAAGAATTGATTCTTGCAACAAACCCAACTGTTGAAGGTGAAGCCACCGCCCATTATATTTCTGAATTAATTAAATCTTATCCCATTAAAGTAACCCGCATTGCGCACGGCGTACCCTTGGGCGGCGAACTAGAATACATTGACAGCGGTACATTAGCACACGCATTTGCCGGCAGAGAAATTATTTAACTCATGAAAAATATTATCCTTATTTGTTTTTTATGGTTATTGGCAAGTGTTTCTTTCGCCGATCAACTCATCATCGAACCTGACAATGGCCGTGCGCCTCTTTTATCAGCCATTCAGAAAGCAAAGTCATCGATTGATCTTACCCTATATGGATTAACGGATAAAAAATTAATGGATTCCTTAATTGATGCAAAAAATCACGGAAAAGAAGTGCGCATTTTAATTGAGCCTGCCCCTTATAAAAATCCTAAAGAAAATAATGCTGCCATTAAAAAATTACTGGCTCATCACATTTTTTTACAAAGCGCCAATCCAGATTTTAAGCTAACTCATCAAAAAACTTTTTTAATCGATCATCAATCTGCAATTATTATGACTTTTAATCTAACTAAAAGTGCTTTTAACCAAGAACGTAATTTTGCTTTAACCATTAACGATCCTGCGACAATCGCTGAAATGATGCGGGTATTTTCAGCAGATTTGTCACATAAAAAAATCTTAGTGAGCAATACTCATTTAGTATGGAGCCCTGATCAAGCAAGAGAAAAAATAACAGCGCTCATTCAACAAGCCCAATCCAATATAAAAATTTATGCGCCTGATATCAGTGATTATCAAATCATTGGCGAACTTGCAAAAAAATCACGGGCGGGGATTAAAATAGAAATACTCACATCCGCCAATGAAAACATTCATCCTAAAAAATGGGTTTATCTAAAAAAATCTGGCGTTATTATTCATCACAGCACACAGTATCTTATTCATGCAAAAGTAATCATCATTGATCAAAAGCGCGCGATGCTCGGTTCAACCAATTTGACAGAACCCTCGTTAGATCAAAATCGTGAATTATCGATCATTACGGAAGATCCTGATGTCATCCGTCAATTAACAACAACTTTTGATTGGGATTGCCCTAAGAATGATGGAGCCAGATCGAAAGTTTTTGTTAATTGATAGATGACATCTTGTCAAATTTACCGCGTTTTATAAATAGCATGAAGAGTTGTTTTATCTAACACATGCCCTTCCATTGATTTCAATAATTCATTCAGATAAAAACCTCGTTTCAAATTAAGCATTGAATCTAAGGCATACACATCAAGGGTGTAGCGGTGAGGCTGATCTGGTGGCGCACAACCGCCATAACCTGTTGCACCTTCTTTATCAAGTCTCCAATCCTCTGAAATAATGCCTGAATTCCAACTGTTGACTCCTTCTAACAATTGTTTTTCAACGCTAGCATTTTCTGGCAACTCTCCCAAATTAGGATCAATGTTAGCAACTGTCCAATGGATCCAAGGAAAACCACAAACCGGAACCGCATCGTAGTCAATAAATACTAAAGCGAGTGATACCGTTTCTTTGGGTACGTTTTTCCAGCTTAATTGAAATGAGCGACTAGGCATTTTGTTTTTATAAAACTGAGTCCCTCGATGGCCAAATGAATCGCCAAGATGGCCGTCTGTTATGCTATTTGAGTGAATCTGCATGCCTGCTTTCCTTGTAATTAATGCAATCTTGAACGAAACGTCTCAGCAATATCAAGAGGTGCTGCTAAAACAAATTTAGGAATTTGCACAATAAAACGTTTTTCTTCCAGCGTTTGCATTTCGTATTCACCTTCCATTGTGCCATGCGGCGTAGATAATTGACAAAAACTGTTATAAACAAATTTTTTCTCCGGCTTAATCAACGGTTGTAACCCAACAACACCGGGCCCGCGCACTTCTTCAACGTGCCCTGTCATATCAGTGATGCGCCAATAGCGATTAAGCAATTGGACAATATCACCACTTTCATTGGTAACCATAATTTCATATGTCCATAAAAAACGATGAGATTCTTGTATAGATTGGTCTGGTAAATAAGTTGAATTCGCCTGAATAGAGATTTTCATTTTATTTTACTCCTCACAAAAAAATAGCGGCAATAATCACGACCACCACGATATAGGCAGCCAAACCCAATAATGCGCCGCGCTTGGTAAATTGAGGTCCATTATGTGGTGGAGGCTGCATCCGTTTTCCTTAATTCAATGGCTGTTAATAATGTTTGATGGATACCGCCAAAACCAGAATTACTCATGATCACCACATGATCGCCTGATTGCAGCATCGGAACCAGCCCTTCCACTAATAATTCTACCTGATCAAATAATCGGACAGGTTTATTCAGTCCATGCAATGTTTCCTCAAGCCCCCAATCGGTATCGGGTTTTTTACAGATAATAATATCAGCATCCTGCAAAGCATCTTTAATCGTATGTTTATGTACACCTGAACGCATGGTATAAGAACCAAATTCTAATACCACAACAATGCGTGCCTTGCCCACGTTAGCGCGTAACCCTGCCAAAGTCGTCGCAATGGCCGTAGGATGATGAGCAAAATCATCATATAACACAATGTTATCTACCCGTCCCTTGATTTCTAAACGACGTTTAACATTTTTGAAAGAATTAAGCGCCCTTACTCCTTCTTTTGAAGGTACACCTGCAAAAGTGGCTGCGGCCAATGCGGCAAGCGCATTTTCTACATTATGTTTGCCCAGTAAATCCCAATGCACGTCCCCTATCACGATTCCTTGATGCGATACTTGAAAAGAACTTCCATCTGCTTTAATCAAGCTTGCCTGCCAATCGCCATTATGACCAAATGTCACTTTTGGGGTCCAACAGCCTTGCTGTAAAACATCCCTTAAATTCGCATCTTGTGCGCAATAAACAATTTGGCCATTGCCAGGCACCGTTCTCACCAAATGGTGGAACTGTTGTTTAATGGCTGCTAAATCAGGAAAAATATCCGCGTGATCAAATTCAAGATTATTTAAAATGAGTGTCGTAGGCCGATAATGAATAAATTTAGACCGTTTATCAAAAAATGCACTGTCATATTCATCCGCTTCAATCACAAAAAAACGGCCACCCCCAATTCTCGCAGACACACCAAAATTTTCAGGCACGCCTCCAATTAAAAAACCAGGAGTAAGTCCAGCGCATTCCAATAACCATGTCAGCATGCTGCTTGTCGTTGTTTTTCCATGCGTTCCTGCGACGGCTAAGACAAAATGATGGGGCAACACATACCGTGCCAGCCATTCAGGGCCAGAGATATACGGGATGTTCTCTTCCATCACATATTCCATCGCTTTATTTCCACGGCGAATGACATTACCGACAATCACACAATCTATATCTTGATCGATATGAGAAGAATCATAGCCGCTTAGTAAAGTAATCCCCTGTGAAGCCAATTGCGTACTCATCGGCGGATAAACATTTTGATCAGACCCTGACACCTCATGCCCTGCTTGCTTTGCCAATACAGCAAGCCCAGCCATAAATGTTCCGCAAATACCCAAAATATGAATTCGCATAATGCTTCCCAATTTTCGCGCTACATAAAGAGTGTGGTATTATGACAAAATACTTGCGTGTATTGGTAGTGTTTTCAGGATGAAATCCAAGGGACGTAAAGCTTATGGACGATATGCATGCGTTATTTGAAGCCTTGACTGACAGCGCTGTATTGCTCGATAAAGCGGGCCGCATTGTCGACTGGAACCCAGGGGCCGCTGCTCTTTTTGGCTATCCTAAAAAAGAAGTGATTGGGAGATCACTCAACCTTATTTATCATCAAAATTATCCTTTCCCTAAAATCATTCAAGAAACATTGACCCAACAAAAAAAATGGATTGCTGAAACTGAATTTATTCGAAAAAACGGCACTGCGGGTACCTGTAAAACTTCTGCTACCTTAATTAATACTGCACAACCTCATAAGCCCTTAGCGCTCATTACTCATCAAAATATTTCTGTCTATAAACAATTAGAAACAGAATTACATAAAACCAATCAAAAAATCGCGCAAGAATTAAATGAATGCCTTGAATTGTTTTACACCAGTAACGCCTTACTCATTAAAAGTATTGCTGCCTGTGAACAAGTAGAAAAAAATTTACGTGAAAGTGAATTACGTTTTCACTTATTAGCAGAAAACGCAACGGATATTATTTCAAGACACGCGCCTGATGGCACTTATCTTTATGTTTCACCTTCCTGCAAAACATTATTGGGTTACTTACCGGAAGATTTAGTAGGGAATAATGCGAGTAAATTTGTACATTACGATGATATTGGCAAATTAAAAAGAGCATTTAATCGCCGCAAAGATACCGCTCCTTATCACATGTTAACCTACCGTATTCGCCGTAAAGAAGGCGATTATCGCTGGTTTGAAAGTAATATTCGTGCAATTCGTGATGAAGAAAGCAATAGCATCCGTGAAATTCAATCAGCATCCCGCGATGTCACTGATCATATTCTTGATAAAAAAGCCCGTTTACGGGGACAACAACTAGCGCACGTCTTTCGTTTAAGTACCATGGAAGAAATGGCATCCGGCATGGCACATGAAATTAGCCAGCCACTAGCCGCCGTCGTGAATTATACTCAAGGCTGTGTGCGTTATTTACAAAAAGATAATCATGATCCGACTCAATTGGCAGAAATCATGAATAAAGCAGTTGCACAAGCAGAACGCGCGGGTGAAGTCATCCATCGTTTGAAAAATTTCTTTTGTAAAGGCCAGTTAGTCAAGACTCCCTGCAAAATGAATAGTTTAATTCGGGAAACTGTGAGTTTAATCCGTAACGATTTGAATCGATCAAAAACTAAAATTGAATTTAATCTCGATAAAGAATTACAAATTATTTCCGCTGATCGCATTCAATTACAACAAGTGATGTTAAATCTGATTCAAAACGGCATAGAAGCAATGCACATTATAGATCCGCGCCAAAGACGCATTCAAATTCAAACTAAAACAATGAATGCAAATTCCATTGAAGTCACAATCAGTGACACAGGCCCTGGATTTACTAAAGATATGGTGCATAAAGTATTTGAACCTTTCTTTACGACTAAAGCCAACGGATGCGGCATGGGACTTGCGATTTGCCGTTCGATTATTGAAGCACACGGCGGACAATTTACGATTAATCCAAACACCAGCCACCATAGTTGGATACGTTTTGTATTACCAGTCTTTTAGGAGCACAGTATGTCTAACGATCCCATTGTATATGTTGTTGATGATGATCAAGCGATGGTTGAGTCACTTTCATGGATTATTGAATCAGTCGGCCTGCGCGTCAAAACTTACATCCGCGCGCAAGATTTTCTGGATGAATATGATCCTCACCAGCCGGGATGCATCTTATTAGATGTACGCATGCCCGGCATGAGCGGGCCTGAACTGCAGCTTAAATTAAATGAGCAAGGTGCTGCGTTGCCCATTATTTTTATTAGCGGTCATGGAGATGTACCACTTGCTGTACGTGTGATGAAAGCAGGCGCTGCAGATTTTTTAACAAAACCTTTCAATGATCAAATTTTACTGGAAAGTATTAATAAAGCGTTACGCATTGATAAAAATCACCGTGAAAAACAACAAGAAAATGCGCAAGCTGAGGCAAAATTTGCTTTATTATCGCCGCGCGAAGCGCAAGTATTGCAAGGCATTGTCGCAGGCAAACAAAATAAAGTGATTTCTGCCGAATTAAAAATTTCATTGAAGACCGTTGAAGCACATCGCGCAAGTGTCATGAAAAAAATGAGTGTTAAGTCCGTTCCCGAATTAGTAAAACTCGTTCTAACGAATGGTGCGCAAGAACCGTTAAATGAAGATTAATCTTAAAAACTATAAAATGCATAATAATTGAACTATAAAAAACATATTGGGTTATTTATAAATAAATTAAATAGTAAAAACCCTAATTTTATCTCGGGTCTCTAATGAATCCCCTCTTGGTTTCCTCCAATTTTAATTAGCAAATAATCGTGAGAGCATGATCGTTCCCCCGTTGAAAAGTGAGTAGTAAAGGGCAATAAACAGATGGGAAACCTAATACCAGTAAGGGAGCAGCGATCATGGGTGAACTTAAAAACGTACTACTTGTTACAAACGGCACTTCAGAAGGTGAGATTTTATTAATTAAAGAAGCTTCTGCATCCGCAAAAACGCAAGGACTCGATATCAAATTAACACTGGTCCATGTGATTCCCAATTTACCGACGTGTTATTTTAATATCCCCTCTATGGTTTTATTAGCAGAAAATTATTATGAAGAGGCCACCAAAGTGCTCACTGCCATAGGCGACACATTGGATGTTCTTAAAAAAGATCAATGGTTGATTACAGGCAGAATTAAAACGGAAGTTTTACGTTTGGCACATAAATTAGATATTCATTTTATCTTGGCGAGCAGCACCAGCATTCAAGATTTACATAAATCATTCTTTTTTATGAAAAGCCGACAGACCGGAACGCCTATCCGCAGTATTAGCAGTTTAGTGACTATCTAAACAATGCTGCTTCTGATTGAACACGCGTAAAAACCGACTCTCTACCCAATAGAAAGTCCGTTTTTACGCGCGCCTGCACTCACCCCTATTGATTTACACTTCAAAAACCAGTATATATTTCAGCAAGTTATTTTTCTCTTGAGGCCCTCATGACCCAGTATAATGCGTTATATGCGCAATCAGGCGGTGTCACTGCTGTCATTAATGCAACGGCTGCAGGTGTCATAGAAACCGCCCGCGCACATCAAGATAAAATTGGGCATGTCTATGCAGCCCGCAATGGCATCATAGGTGTACTCACTGAAGATTTAATTGATACCAACCAAGAATCAGCCGAAGACATTGCTGCATTAAAGCATACACCTGCGGGTGCCTTTGGATCATGCCGGCATAAATTGGGACCGCTTGAAAAACACAAAGCCCAATATGAAAGATTGCTCCAAGTTTTTTCTGCGCACAACATTCGATATTTTTTTTATAATGGCGGCGGTGATTCACAAGATACAGCTTATAAAGTATCACAACTCGCGCAAACGATGGGTTACCCTATCACTTGCATTGGCATTCCTAAAACTGTTGATAATGATCTTCCTTTTACTGATAATTCGCCCGGCTTTGGTTCAGTTGCAAAATATGTTGCAATCTCCATTCGAGAAGCAGGCCTTGATGTCGAATCGATGGCGCTCACGTCTACAAAAATATTCATTTTAGAAGTCATGGGACGCCATACCGGTTGGATTGCAGCCAGCGGCGGTTTAGCGGCCGAACGAGAAGGCGATGCACCGCATATCATTCTCTTTCCCGAAATTCCCTTTGAGCCTCAAGCGTTTTTAGAACGGGTGCGGCACTGTGTCAATCAATTTGGGCATTGTGCCATTGTGGTCTCTGAAGGTATTCGCAATCAAGAGGGTACATTTATTTCAGAATCTGGATTGGTCGATGCATTTGGTCATAAACAATTAGGCGGAGTGGCACCCATCATTGCAAAACTCATCAAAGATAAATGGGGATATAAATATCATTGGGCACTTTCAGATTATCTTCAGCGTGCAGCACGACATATTGCATCCAAAACCGATGTAGAGCAAGCCTATGCATTGGGTAAAAAAGCAGTTGAATTAGCATTGGCTGGAAAAAATGCTGTTATGCCGATCATTGTGCGCGAAGCAAATGAACCTTATCGTTTCAGTATTGGCGAAGCGCCTTTAGAAAAAGTAGCCAATGTGGAAGTTAGCATGCCGCGCGATTACATCACAGCAGACGGTTTTGGAATTACCGAAAAATGCAGACAGTATTTGCAACCTCTCATTCAAGGAGAAGATTATCCGCCTTACCATAACGGATTGCCGCAATATGTCAGATTAAAGAACGTAGCGGTTGCAAAAAAATTAGAAAAGGCCTTTGAAATTTAGTGTTTTTTAACAGGCCCTCATACACTTTTTGCTCTGTTCTTGCGGTATAATGGAAGGATGCTAACTCAATAGGTGATTTATGGATGCACGTAATCCGACCGCATTGATCGATGAGATATTTGCTCATGATATGCAATCAGCGCCCGTCACGAAATCTGTTGAATTATTAAAAAAAGCCATTGAATTTTTATCCAGCCAAGATAAAAAAGCAGGGCTATTATTTAGCAACGAATTCTTGGATGATCTTACTTCCCAAAAAAAAGAAGAAGCTCTGCCTTCTCTGAAATTAGCCCAAGATAAAATTCTTTTTATACTGGCCGCAGAGCATTTAAAGCAGCGTTTTGAATCAGAAAAAAATCCTCATAAAATGTTTCAGCCTAGCAAAGAAGGTGAACCTTCCGCAAAAGAAGTCAAAACTTCTGCTAAACTCTCGCCTAAACAAGGCAAGTAGTCCCTCTTAATGTGTAAAGACCTACACTGTAAGCAACCTTCCATTATATTTGCGCTCTTAATTCGCATTTAAAGACCCCAAACTAATTCCTCAATATCATTAATACTACTTACCATATCCTTCCAATGATTTATTCTAATCTGTACGTTTAGATTACTATAGCGATGCAACAGCATTAAAGTAGTTAATTGGCGACTCAAAAACGGAGTGATTTTTTCAGGTGTATAGCCATAAGCAAGCAAAAATTCTCTCAAAAGTTTTTTGTTTCCTTGAATCAAAAAAGCGCCTGGGCTGATCTAGCCCTTTTTGTCTAAAAGCAGTTTTTCATTTACCCACG
>AMFJ01007881.1_pt1 | contig 23120 bp, 28 predicted proteins | sample 427208 | NCBI WGS metagenome assembly AMFJ01 (sample SAMN02954298, study PRJNA114691) | groundwater metagenome | biome: aquatic; feature: subsurface aquifer; material: sediment; isolation source: subsurface aquifer sediment | place: USA: Rifle, CO | collected 2008-08 | reverse complement strand
TCAAAAGACCTGTAATTACAGGTCTTTTGACGTTATGGCAATAAAAATCAATTATTTAAGCTAATCCAAACGTGGTTGGCTCTAAAGGAAGCTTTTTTAAGACCTTTGCCGCAAGTAAAGGCATTTCCTTGCCAAATTCATCTATAATAGCCTTTTCAACAGCTCTTTGCCTAAACGCCTTTTTTAAGTCAGAAAGATCTTTACTCAGCCTGTCTTCAATTCCCAAATTATATGAATTTTCCCCGGAGAAAACATCCTGAGCATTATTGATACACGTTTTGCTTCTGGCTTTACTTCTAAACACATTGAACGGACTCATTCTATTATATAAAGTTATCATTTATTATCTCCTTAAAACCCAGAACAACTAATGCTAATCTCATTAGCATATCTGGTTATAACTAATTGATTAAAGCTATTTGGTAATCACAGTTGATATTAAGTAAGAAAAATATAAAAGTTGCTAGTGTACAAATTACAATTTAATATTTTGTTACATATTTATTAAAATCAAGGTATTATATGAACCCCTGCCCCCATGCCAGTCTGTAACATATCATGAATAATAACCTGCTGCTGAGGATATGTACTATAAGTACTGTAACCAAGATTATTCCCCATATAAGGCATGCCATAATAATTATTCGGTGGATAAGGGTATGAATTAGGATAATTATAGCCTGTATAAGGATAGCCATAATTGTTGGGATATTGAGGCGGATAATAGTTAGGATCAACTGTATTCTGATTGCCTTTATTCAAGAAACCGGAAATAATTGGCAATGCTAATACCTGCAAAAGAGATAACAACCCCCCTGTTCTGGAAGATGACATTGATGATTGCCTGGATTGATCATTAAAAAACTCATCATCACTAAAATTACTTGAAAACATACTATTACCTTGCATTCCACTGTTTCCCTGAAAGTTTTGATTTTGATTCAACTGACCTGCAGGTTGCATAAATGTATTTCCAACTGCACTGTTCAATCGACTAATGCGATTGTCTGGCATGCCAGATTGTGTAGCACCAAAAACTTTGCGTTCAAGTCGATCAATACGCTGACTTAAAAGATCTTGATCAAATGATTGTCCTAATACTTTCATCTCTAGTGCTGACAGATTCCCATTTATCGGGGAATTTGAAGGAACGTTAGAGTTATTACCAGTAGAGTAGATCGTGTTTGTTTTCTCATCAAATGCTAAATCATTTGACTCGGATTCTACAGTACCTTTTAATCTATCAAGCCTGTCAGCCAGATTCTCAGTTGCGAATATTGTGCCAAATACTTTGCCTTCAAGTCTGTTTAGCCTTGCATAAATATTCTCCCTGATAAAAGCTTGATGAAAAACTTTTATCTCTAACTGTGTAACAGCAGGATAATCTGTAGCTGATTTTTCGGATGCCTGATTTAAGTTATTATCAGGACTGGTAACAGTACGGCTTATATTAGAATTATTGACTATCTGATAAATTCTGTTAATTCTCTGATCTGTATTATCGCTGTAAACTCTGCCGAAAGCGGACTTTTCAATCCTCTCTAATCTTGTATTAATGGGTTCGTTAATATAATTTTGATTAAACAATTGCAGTTCAATACTATTGACAGGATTAAGATCCAACTGTGACGAAAATACCTGATTATGCGTTAGAAGTAATAACACTAAAGCGTATAAAATCTTATTTGGAATCTTAAAGCCCATAAAAATCACTCTTCTCTTTATTCTACCTAGTCTACAACTATATAGTCAGAATAAAAATGAATAAATTCCTCTATTGATGATTTTTCTTTACCATCTTATATCCAGAATAATACACAATCAGGTTAAATAATCTTGCTATAAAGTATAAATATCTGATAAACTAAATTTCAAAATGCAGCTATATTGTTCTCTATTTTTCTAGAGTTTAGGATTTTCAAAATATGTACGAAATTTTCCTGACTAATACGGCCAATAAGTCACAAAAAAAACTGGATAAACCATTAAGAATCAAAATAAAGGACTCTTTAATGGAAATATCCAGAGATCCTGAAAATACAGGCGAAAAACTTACTTCACCATTATCAAATATTTATTCACATCATATTAAATACACCGGCAAAGAATTTCGAATAGCCTACACTATTGATAGTGCAAATATTACAGTTATTGTGCACCTGATCGCTGCACATGAAAATTTCTATAGAAGATTGAAAACCCTTATGGATAATCGCTAGTCAGTAGAGTTTTCCTTTAAAATTTCTAAAGTTACATTTAATGCATCCAATGCTGAGCTTAATTTTTGGCTCATTATTTCCTGATCTTTTCTTTTATCTTCTAATGAACCTCTCAAAAATTTATTATACTTATTTGTATAGCGCCAGTATTCAGCAGTTTCATTTAACTTTCTACTTAAAACTACTATCTGCTTAAAAGATTCATAATGACTTTCGGTCTTATGACCATATTTAACTTTTAAATTATTGATATATAAGGTTATAGTACTTGCTTTAGCACAAAACATTTGAATATTACTATCACGATTATCAATATATTGCTTCATGCTTTCCAGAATGGGAATTAGCTCATCCAAATCTTTTAAATATTGAGAATACTTTCCCTGATTAATAACAGTACCGGTATAAATTGCGGGAAACTTTCTCGGAGTCAGGTCTAATACAGGTTCACTATTTATCTGAGCAGCACCGGAATATCCCCCTAATTGAGGAAGTTGACCAACATAGCCAGCACCTGAAGAAACCAGTGCTATTATAAGCACTGATCCAAGTTTTATTATTAACTTTGACTGATATGTACTTTGAATCATATTTATTACTTTATTCTTATAACCTTGATATTAGATATATTAATAATAAAATACTGTATTTCTAAAATAACCTGATTCCTCTTGTTGTATGATTTTTCAATAATTCGGAAAATTGACTACTATTACATTTTTGTGCTAAGAAATTATATATAATTTAATTTCTGGGAGTTCTATATGCTAAATATACTTCTATTTTTAATTTCTTTTTTCCTGGTTAGTTTGTCCTCTCTATTTTTTACTTTTTCATTAAAGGAAAAAAGAACATCTAATCTTTTAATTTATTTTACGTTAATTTTTATTTCTCAACTGATAATTAGTTTTGAAGTACTTTCTTTATTAAAAAGCATAAATATATCAGGTGTTTTAATCTGCAATACAGTATTTTTTATGGGGGCAGCGGTACTATGGATCTTAAGAGGTAAACCAGTACCAAAAATAGAAAAGCTAAAAGATTTGAGCAACAGAATAATTAATGCATTAGCAACAGATAGAATCCTGATGATTTTATCCGTTTTTTTTGTTTTTTGCTGCCTGATATCACTGTTTTATGTTATTTTCGTACCTACTGGTAATATGGATAGCCTTGCATACAGGATTGCCCGCACAGCATTCTGGGTACAAAATAACACTCTTGCGCATTTTGAAACAACAATTTTAAGCCAAACTGCTTATCCTATAAATTTTGAATTAATGATTCTCTGGCCACAAGTATTTTTTAAAAGAGATTATTTTAGCATTTTTCCAGCTTTTTTCTCTTTACTTGCCTCTTTGAGCGTAATTTTTATATACCTAAGAAATTTAAAAATATCATTAAAAAGGATATTATGGGTAATATTCATTGTTGGTTCTTTGCCTATAGTTGTCCTGGAGTCAACAAGCGCTCAAAGTGATTTGTTTATGGGATTCTTAATGTTTTCATCCTTTTATTTATTTTACCTTTCTGTTAAAAATAATGAAAAATTGCCCATGATTTTTTCAGCTGTTGCCTATGCAATTGCTTTAGGCACCAAGAGTACTGCAGTAATATTAACTCCTGGCCTTATTGCAGTATTTACACTGATAGCAATAAAAGAAAGAAAAAAAGATTTTTATAAACCATTTATTAATTTTATTTTTTACTTTATGCCGGCATTTTTATTGTTGTCAGCATACAATTTTATTCTTAATTACCTGTCCTATAATAATATTTTCGGCCCGACCAGTTTTATTAATGACAATGCACTGCCGGGATTAAAAGCTCTAATACCCTCAGTAATATTGTATATAACTAATTTTGCTGATTTTTCAGGCATTACTGCAATAACAACCTTAAATCCTCAAATACACAGCTCGATGCTTGCTTTTTGGAATAGCCTGGGTGTTAATCTCCAATCAGGAATATTTTTAGGTGAATATAACGGTTTAAATACCCGAATATATGAAGATTATTCTTCATACGGCCTTTTGGGATGTTTGCTTATTTTACCCGTTACAATTCTTGCTCTAAGCAAAGTAAACAGAAAAGTTAAGGACAGGACATTTTATTTAAGCATATGCGGGATTTTTATTATAGTTTCTATTTTTATTCTTTCTTTAGCTAGGGGGTTTTCAGTGTGGAATTACAGGTATTTTGCCTCAATAATAGTATTAGTTGCCCCGATTCTTGCCTTTAGTTACTCTAAAAAAGATAACTTTTACAAAATATTAATTGCTTTAATTGTAGTCTTTCACTGCATAGTTATATCACTATTTAAGGATCACAAACATTTTTCAGATGTAATAAGCTTTATTCCAAAAGCCGGAAACTTCAATGAATTTAGAAGGGAGTTCAGGTTAAGAGATAATTATGGTTATTATACCTTCTTTAATTTAAATTTTATGAAACAGCTTATTCCTGATAATTCCAGAGTGGGATTAGTTTTCAGTACAGATAGCATGTATCCGTTTTTTGAAGAAAATACAACCTGGAAGATCTATCCCGTTCTTTATAACAGGCTTTTTGAAAGAAAAAACTTTGATGATTATGATTTTTTAATAGTTAAAGATAATATTCAGACCATTAATCCCATGATTCAGGACATAGTTTATAACTATTATCCTGATCACAGCACTAATCAGATAAAATTTACAAATGAAGTAGAAAGCATTTATTTATCCACAGATTTTAAAATTCTTTTTAAGGACAATGAAGGAAGCCCTACACGAATGTTAATTATGCTTGAAGATGAAAATCTTTTAAAGCACTATGACAAACTTATTGAACTGCCTATTGCAAGAGACCCTTCTGCACCGGTAAGCACGGTTTTTCGGATTTATTCAAAAAAACATTGATAGTACATATTAATTTGAACGAAAAAACATTTTCCGCCAGACATATTTTAATATTTTTTCAGGTTTTCAAGAATATTAAACATTGGATCATCTTGAGGAATAACTTGATTATCAGATAATAATCTGGCATATAGTGCATAATATTCGGCAAAATATTCCTGAACATTTTCACTTGAATAATTTGAGATAAAGAATTGATTTTCCTTTGCATTATTATATAATTCTTCAATTCTGTTTATTATACTGTTATCAAGCGAACACCAGATAAGATGACCGTATTCATGCGCTACGCATGCCGGTATAAATTTTAAGGATTGAGGAACATCCCACAAGAAGTCTCTTAATCTTTCGATACCAACAAAAGCATTATCACCGCCAATACCTCTTAATGAGCAGTAAGAGATATTTTCAAGATAGTTTTGATTCTTCAAATACTGATTTACAGGATAATCTGTTAACTTAGTATCAATTGGAACTATTATAAAATGGGCATTTCGCTTATTTATTCTGTTTACAAAATTACCAAGAGGCAAGACAGAAGCATGGATAATGTTTTTTTCAGTCTGATTTAACTGATCATAGTTTGTGAATAACCCAGAAATCCCTTTTGGTGTTTTATAATTGCCAATTTTTCTCAGTCCAAATTTTCTTTCATATAGAGCCTGTGTTAATCCTAAATATGCCGGATAACAAAACTTGTATTCTTGAATAATTTTTTTATAAGACACAATAGCATTTTCCAGATCACCTGATCTAAATAACTGAGTAGCTTTATTGTAATCAGGAGATGCTGTATTAAGATTGGTAAAATTTTGCGAAAAGTCAAATTTATCGATAATTAAACTGGAAAATCTATCATATGATGCCGCATCATCTTCTAACTGCTCAAATATAGTAAAATAAACTTGAATTGCTTTATTTGGATCAATATTCTCATAAATCATAGCTTTTAAACCAAGTAAATTATTAATGTATCTGACATCACCGGATGCATTAGAATATTCAATGGCCTTATCAGCAAATTTTAATGATTTAGTATAATCTTTATTCTGAAAATAAAGAAAAGCTATCTGATAATTCATCATAATATCATATGGCTTAAACTTAACGGCTTTTCTAAAAGCACTAATAGCATTAGTCAGTTTGCCTAATTGGAATAATACATATCCATATTGCTGCCATAACCAGGCGTCATCAGGATTATATTGAGATGCCAGTTGCAATTTATCCTGTGCTTGTGTCAAATCACCCATTTGAAGATGGCAAAAACCTGCTTCACATAATGCCTGCGCATTATAAGGATCTTTTTTAATTAACTTGTTTAAGATATTTAATGCGTCTAAATATTCTTGTTTTTGAATTAAATCAATAGCTTGCTTCATTTTTAAACCAAAACCTTAATTTTCTTGCTACTGTTAATTAGTAACTAAAAATGTTGCTCTATAGACAGTATTTCATATGTAAATTCTTATTTCCACACTGTGCAATTAAAAGAATTCGAGTGATTTTTTATAAAGACGCTTTAATAGGTAAAGAATAGAAATATATATTAGTCAAAGTATTCTAAATAACAACAATATAGCTATAACAGGATTTACAAAAAATCATATAGCAGCAATTGACAAGTTTATGAGATTTACAAACTAAAAATGGCAAGAAATTAGGGCAATAAAGTAAAATTTATATAAAATCATAATCTTTACATATTTTCATGTTTTTCATATTTTTATATTACATATAGTTTAAAAACTATAATCTACAAAAAAATGGAGAGAATGATGGCAAGAAAATCATTTCTAGGAATAGATGTTGGTTCAGTCACAACAAAATTAGCAGTAATTAATGAAACTGGTGAATATATAGATAGTATTATGCTTAGAACTGCAGGGAAGCCTGTAAATGCAGTGCAAGATGGCATAAATCTTTTACTGGGCCAAGCAAATGAAGAATATGAGATACTTGGAGTAGGAACAACAGGTAGCGGCAGACAGTTAGCAGGTGCATTAGTAGGTGCAGACGTAATTAAAAATGAAATTACCGCTCACGCAGTTGCAGCAAGTATAAATATTCCTGGAACACAAACTATATTAGAAATAGGCGGTCAGGATAGCAAAATCATCATATTAAGAGACGGAATTGTTACTGACTTTGCAATGAATACAGTTTGTGCAGCTGGTACTGGAAGTTTTCTTGATCAGCAAGCCAGTAGACTCAATGTTCCCATTCAAGAATTTGGCTCTACTGCATTAAAATCAACTTCTCCAGCTAGAATTGCAGGAAGATGCGGTGTATTTGCCGAGAGTGATTTAATACACAAGCAACAACTGGGTTATTCAGTTCATGATTTACTCTATGGCTTGTGTCAGGCATTAGTAAGAAATTATTTAAGCAATTTGGCACTTGGTAAAGAAATCTTAGCCCCTGTTGTATTCCAGGGTGGAGTTGCTACAAACATTGGGATGGTAAAAGCTTTTAAAGAAGCTCTAAATATAGAAGTAACAGTTCCTCCAAATCATCAGACTATGGGTGCTATTGGTGCTGGCTTATTAGCAATGGAAAATTATCAATACACAAGAGCTAATACCAAGTTTAAAGGATGGAACGTGAAAGATTTTAGTTTCAATTCTTTAACACATGAGTGCAATGACTGTTCAAATAATTGTGAAGTTATTACAATAGTTCAAGGTGAATTGGAAACCCCGGATGCGAAATCCCCTAAAGACGTTCGAGGCAATATAATTGCAAGATGGGGAGGCACATGTGGTAAATGGGATATCGCCGGATAAAAAATTTCACAATTTCTATGTATCTGTTATAATAAAAAAAATTAGTTGGAAAGAGACCTATGATATTCTCACCTTTAAAAATAACACAAAATAAAGTAGCCCAAAAACCCATAATACAGGGTGGAATGGCAATAAGGGTTAGTAGAGCCCCATTAGCAGCAGTAGTTGCTAATTGTGGCGGAATTGGCTTAATAGCAGTTTCTGGTCTACCTGAACCCGAACTGAGAGCTCAAATCAGATTAGCAAGAAGCTTAATCAAAACCCCGGGTGGTTTATTAGGCGTAAATATGATGTTTGCAGCTTCTGAATTTAACAATCTTGTTAGAATCTCAATAGAAGAAAAAGTTGATCTCATTGTATTTGGAGCAGGTTTTTCCAGAGATATATTTTCAATAGGCAAAGCAGCAAATGTTCCTATAGTGCCAATTGTTAGTTCTGCTAAATTAGCAGTGCTGGCTAAAAAACTTGGTGCAACCACAATTATTGTAGAAAGCGGCGAAGCAGGCGGCCATGTTGGAACATGTGAGCCTATAAGAACTCTTATCCCTGAAATACGTAAAGCTCTTGATTCTACGCCAAATCTGCCAGGAATAGATCATATTTCACTTGTCGCAGCCGGCGGAGTAACATCAGGTGCAGATATAATGGAAATGTTATCTCTTGGTGCTAATGGTGTGCAAATGGCAACAAGATTCATACTCAGCAATGAGTGTGATGTACATGATAACTTTAAAAAACTGCTTCTTAATACAGAAAACAATGATATATGCATGATTCAAAGTCCTGTCGGCCTACCGGCAAGAGCAATTTTAACACCACTTACAAAGAAACTTTTAGATGATACGCTTACAAGGCCAAATAAATGTGAGTCTTGCTTAAAGCATTGTTCACGAAGATTTTGCATTATCAAAGCTCTTGAAGCAGCTCGCACTGGTGATTTAGAAAATGGATTATTCTTCACAGGTGCCAATCTTCCAAAATATAGAGATATAATTTCTGTTAAAGAGATTTTTGAAAGACTGGAAAAAGAAGCTGAAGAATACAGCAGAAGCCAAGATCTCATTCAAACTCAATCTTAATAGATAAATTTATCCCATTTCACAACTTATTTTCAAGTGACTGTAGTCATATTTCAGGATGAAGATTTTCAAAGTAATGTGGGCTTGGGATAAATATTAATTTATGGTAATATTTATTAGTTTGTAATTGTAGAAGTAGTTAAGTAGAATGCGTTTAAATAAAGATCATAATCTTCCTGGAACATTAATAGTAGTAGAGGGAATAGATGGTTCAGGTAAAAGCACACAACTGGCGTTATTGAGAGATTGGTTAACATCAGTCATAGGCGATGTCATTTTTACTGAGTGGAACTCATCTAAGCTTATATCCGAAACTATTAAAGAGGCTAAAAAGAAAAACATTCTAAGCCCAAGAACTTTTAGTCTACTTCATGCTATTGATTTTGCAGACAGACTGGAGCAAATAATCGTTCCTCCATTAAAAGCTGGTTTTGTGGTACTTGCAGACAGGTATACATATACGGCTTTTGCCAGAGATGTAGCAAGAGGAGTCAACCCCAATTGGGTGAGAAATATGTATGGTTTTTCTGTAAAACCAGATCTTTCATTATATTTTAGAGTTCCTGTTGAGACTTCTCTCGATAGAATTTGCACTAGCCGAGAACCCAAATTTTATGAGGCTGGAATGGATTTACACTTAAGCACTGATATTTATGAATGCTACAAGTTATTTCAAAGCAAAGTAATAACTGAATACGATAAAATGGTAGATGAATTCGGCCTTATACAAATTGACGCAGAAGATACAATCCACAACCAGCAACTACTTTTTAGAGACATTGTAAGAAAAAAATTGAGCGAAAAAGGTGTAATAGTATCACCTAACTAAAGATAAAAGATAAAGGAATAGAAGTCTAAAACTGTTATGAGTACATTTAATCCTAAAACAAAACACGGATATCCCGGTTTATTAATAGTAATTGAGGGAACTGACGGGTCAGGAAGATCTACTCAGATTAATAAATTACGTGAATGGCTTGCAATTGAAAGCTACGGTGTAATGGTAAGTGGATGGAAAACTTCCAGGCTTATGAGCAAAGTAATTGATAAGGCAAAAGAGCAGAATTTATTGAACGCAAATACATTTAGCCTTATGTATGCTGCTGATTTTGCAGACAGGATTGAACATAATATTATTCCAGCGTTGAAAGCCGGTTTAATCGTACTTACTGACCGATATACATATACAGCTTTTGCTAGAGATGTAGTCAGAGGAGTAAGCCCTGTATGGGTAAGAAAGCTATACGATTTTGCCCCTAAACCTGATCTGGTATTTTATCTGCAAACTCCGGTAGATGTATTATTAAAGAGAATAATCGCCTCAAATAGACTTGATTACTTCGAATCCGGGCGTGACATCGGATTGAGCACAGACTTTTATGAAAGTTTTAAAATGTATCAAAACAGAATTACTGAAGAATACACTAAAATGGTTAGCGAATATGATTTTATTATATTAAATGGCGAAAATGATGTAGAGATAATTCAAACAACAATGCGAGATAATATCAGAACATTACTGGATACAGGAGCAATAAAGTAGCTGGAATTCAGCTACTTTATTGCTTTTATTTGATTTTAATTTTATTTATCTGGCTACTACTGTAGGCACTGATGCTCTAGCTACAGTATACTGTTCTTGAATCTTTGCAATAGTTGGTTCATCAAAACTGAAGACTATACTATCACCACTGTTAATTTGGACATCATATCCGGGCGTTAAAAATTGATATGCTGTTCCAATAGGAGTTTCAAATGCGCCCATTCTAAAAGCGGAAGCGATTCTAGTTCTACCAGGCTCAGGGGCTATCAACCCTGTCATAAAACCAGTTACTGCTCTAGCACCTGTACTTATAGCATATACAACACCACCATTCAGATCTGTTGCTTCATTTAATGGTATTGATGTGCCATTAGTTACTGCTAAAGTAGGAATTCTTTCTACTACCCTTCTCTGAAGCGTTTTGGCATATTGAGAAATAACGAGTCCGTTTATCTCTCTTCCCGCAAGAGAAATAATCTGCCCATCAGGAGTTTCAAGCTGATTAATTGACACTTTAATTTGACCATTTTTATTGATTGGACGTATTCCTGGACGACGTACTTCAATAACTTGACCTGTAAGTATACTGCCGCTTGGAACAACTATATTTTCTCCAACTATAAGGTTTTCAACTACTTTTGCAGAAAAAGGCTCGCCAATATTTGTTGTCTTCGTATCTAAGTATGTTCTGGATATTGCTAATAATTTATCATTTACAACATCTTCCGTTAATTCATATTTTTTTAATTCAGGTTGTGCAGATAGTTTCCCGGGGGCTACTTGTGCATAGCTTTGATTGGCAAAATTAGTATGAACTACAGATAAAAATAGCAATAAAAAGACGAAAAACCTAACCATAACTCCTCCCTGTAATTTGTAATTAATTATTCTCAGTAAACTAAAAAGTTAATGTTTTACTAAATATCTTTTAAATAAATTAATCCAGATATACGAATAATCAATTAGACATAAGGGTTATGTGGTAGAGGAATTCAGACTTATTAATTTTCTAATCTATGTATATAACAGTAGTGAAATTATTAACAAGTTGAAGACATTTTATAAAAAGGTATAATGATAAAATAGAATAGCTAAACTATAAAAAGGGTAGGTGAGTGCAAATGAATTCACGCAAAAATACAAAAGGTCAAAATCTTGTCGAATTTCTTGCAGTAGGCTCTATCTTTTTAGCCTTATCGCTTGCAGGACTATATTATTTTGGCGATGCGATAACTTCACTCTTTACAAATAACAGCTCTACAACAATGTTTAAAAACACTACATCATCTAACCGAACGGCATTGGATCCGGATAATTAATATCTAACTAAAATGAAAACTTTGTAAATCTCATACAAGATTTTTAAAAAATGAAAAAATCTTATCAGTTATAGTATGTATAGCTGCACCAATAAATATCCCTGCAAATAACGGAAATGTAAATGGGATAAAACCGGATAAATCTGTATTTACAATAGCCTGCACTATTTGGGGTGACAAAGAAAATAAAAAATTACTGCTAAACAAATAATCTATTAAAGATAAGGTTAATAAAAATAGCAGTGTCAGTGCAAATAAAAGATAAACAAACCTAAATATAGGGCCAAAAACTAAGCCATGCGTAAATCTTGATCTATGAGCAAACAATTTCATATAAGGGATCCAAATCCATCTAAAAATGCCCCATCTTTTATATTGTTTGCTTTGTACATCCAGATCAGGACCAAACATTAACTGGCTAAAAACTGCCGCAAATGTAAGGGCATAGACTTGTTCAGGGCCTAACTTAAGTACATAGCTGCCTGTTAAAAAAACAGGTATTATTGATAAAAAAGTTATATTATCGTGCATTTTTCCAGATGGCATAATGAAAATCCAGTCATACAATACTAACTATCTTAGTACCTCAAAAGGTACTATATCATTTATTTTACCATTTACAAGAATATCAAGCTCATAATCTCCGATGGGCCAGCCTTTTTCTGGCCTTTTAAGGGATAAAAGCACATTTTTTGACCCTTCTATTGTAAATTTTAATAAGTTAACAGGTAATTTTTGATTATCAGATGTAATGTAATACCATATCACTTTGACATCTGTGTCTCTAGCAGCATCTGCTATTTGCAAAGCTGCATAAATATAATTAGTATTCGTATTAAAAAAGTTTTTTGCATTTAAAACAGTTTTATTTTTCTGATCAGCTTTATCTGATAGTGTTATCAATCCAATTATTCCTTTTCCCTGATAAGGTTCTTGCAGTGCTGCAAGTTCTTTTCTGATCTGGTCATTACCAGGCTCATCAGGCCTGATAGAGATATAATTAGCTAAACTTTCTGCTGCTTTTTTTTTATTATGTAATGTTTTATAGGCTAAACCCAAATTATAATAAGCATCAGCATATGAGTCGTCAATTAATACTGCTTGTTCCCAAGAATTAATGGCTTTATTTAAATTCTTATTTTCAGCATATGCAAGACCTAGATTGTAATACCCTATAGCCAGATCAGGATATTTATTTATTAATTCATTAAAACTTTTAATCGCATTAGTATTATCGCCGGATTTGACCTGCGCAATTCCTTTATTTAATAATACTTTAGCATTTTGGGAGATTTTATTTTCTTTCTTAAACCCGGTTCTGGAATTATTTGCATCTCTACTGCCCTGATTAAGCATGCAGCCAGTCAGTATAAAAATACATAAAATACTAGTTATTAAGATTTTTTTCATATTAGCTTTTATTAAAAAAATTTTATAAACCCTTTTGAATTCTAAATATTAAGAAAGATAACAAAGAATTTTTCATATTCACTAAAATTCTAAACATTGAAATAACAGGATTATCTATCAAGTACAATTGTAAAATTTATCTGCGGATTTAGCAAATTGTAAGGAAAAATTAAGTATTAATTTTATGTTAGTAGTATTCTATTGTATAATTCAAATTTAGTTTGGTGATAAAATCACCTAACTCAGGTTAACGACTAATATGCAGGAATACAGCTTAGCGTGGTATTCAACAAATGGGGTGAAAATTGACAGTAGCAATATATCCTGGAAGCTTTGATCCTATTACAAATGGTCACCTCGATGTACTGCACCGTGCATCAAAGCTCTTTGATCATGTTATTATTGCAGTCTTGATAAATCCCTCAAAGACCCCTTTTTTATCTATTGATGTTAGAATGAATTTAATAAGGGAATCAATCACAGATTTAAAAAATGTGGAGGTTGATAGCTTCGAAGGGTTAACTGTTGACTATGCTGTAAAAAAAAATGCTAAAGTATTAATTAGAGGCTTACGAGCAGTATCTGATTTTGAGCACGAAATGCAGATGGCACAGATTAATAAAACGCTTAATACTGAAGTAGAAACTATATTTTTAGTGCCAAAAAGCGAATACAATTTTCTTGCATCTAGCCTTGTAAAAGAAGTATCATTATTAGGTGGAGATGTCTCACAACTTGTACCGGAAGTAGTTAATAAATATCTAAACACAATAAAAAAGGGAAATTTGAATCAATAAAGGTGAGGTAATAAAGTATGACCGTAAGTAACATTTACAAATTACTGGACAAAATGGAAACAGTGATGTTAAAGGGTTTTCCACTACCAGCTGCATTAGTAATAGTAAATCACGAAAAAATTATTGATACGTTAGATAAAATCAGAGCCTCTATCCCCGGGGAAATCCAGGAAGCTCACAATATTATCAAAAGACGTGATGATATTCATTTAGAAGCACAGAAAAAAGCTAATCAAATATTAACAGAAGCTAAAAATCAGGCTGAAACACTCTTATGCGAATCCGAACTTCTTAGAGCTGTTCAGGCTGAAGCAGATAGGATTCGTCAACAAGTCATTAATGACTGTGAAATCATGAAAAAACAGGCTTATGAAGATGTTGAGTCAATAAGAGCAAATGCTATAAATGAAGCTATTGCTGTTAGAGAAGGTGCTGATAAGTATGCAGAAACTGTTTTAACCAGTCTGGATAGAGATTTATCAGAATTACACGGAATAGTCAGAAATGGCCAAAAACACCTCTCTAAGATCAAAGCTGACTCAATTGCAGCAATGACATCACAAAAGACTAGATCTCAGTTTAGTTCTCAGTTAACAACTCAGAAATAGCTTCGTAATAGATGACTTAAAAGTCACTAAATAACTTTAATTGTAACTATAGTATTGCTGCCTTGTTCAGAAATATAAAGCATGCCAGCTTGATCAAGGTACAAATAATACGGTTTATTAACACCCTTAAGGATAACACTGGATTTTCCTTCGGGTGTTATTTTTATAATCTGATTTGCCAGATAGCTGGCGACATAAATGTTATTGGTAGAGTCAACTACAAGGCCAATTGGCCCGCTTATTAATGAACCCTTAGCTACAACATAACGTTTTCCATCAGGTGCAATTTTTATAACAGTATTAGCTGTATAATTTGCTACATATAAATTACCGTAACTGTCTTTAGCTATACCTGTAGGGCCTTGCAATTCCTTAAAGATAGATTTATCTTTAACACTAATATTACTTAAATCAACAGGCCTTGTATTAATTAGTGCTTGTTTTTTCTTGTTATATTCCTGCACAGCTTTCTTGTATAATTCCAGTGACTCCTGATATTTTGTGCTATTTGCAGGTATAAGTTTCAAATAACTTAATGACTTTTCATAATCCTTCTTTTGGTAATAAATAGAAGCAACTTTATAAACTACTTCTGCATCAGAAGGATTTTTTACAACCACAGCTTCATAATAACTCAATGCTTGATCTTGCTCTCCCATATATTCATATATTGAAGCTAAATTATAGTAGGCATCAATCATAGCAGGATCTATCACTATAGCTTTTTTAAACAAAACAATGGCTTCTTGAAAATTACCATGTTTGCTTACATCAATAGCATCATTATAAATTTGAACTGCTTGGGAATTGTAAGCAAAAGCAGTGCCTGAATATGAAAAAACAGCTACCAGCAATACTAATAGCAATCTTTTAATGCCTTTGACTAAACTCATTGGAATGTCCTCATACTTTTAAACTCTATTCTATATTATTAGTATTATAAGATATTTTCGGACAGAAAAAATAACCCGAATAACCTACTTATTAAATATCCCGTTAGTTCATGTTTATACACACAGTAAAACCTGCATTAATAATTACTGCAGTGAGACATAATATTATTGAATTAAATAAAGCTTTTAATATAATTAGCCAGTTCAAAAATCACTGCACCAAATGCCACTACAGCAAATGTTATTGCAGGAAATAAAATAAATAACACTTTATCCATAACTAACACCTTTATTGATTTTATTAGATTAATATCTTCATTTAAATTTTATCCCAGAAGAAAATAAATAACAAAACTGGATTATTTTCTAAGCAAAGTCTTTATATAACTTGTTTATGCTAAAAATAATATATTTTAAATAATGAATCTATTAGTCAGAATTATAAAGACAGTATACAATTTTATTGAGCATAGAATTTCCATGATTACAAAAAGATAAAGTTATGTATAGAAAAATGCTATATAGATTCATACAAATCGCTTATCTGTATTATTATTTTAAATGGAATTATAAAAAGACAGGAAATAAAAGCTTTTAATTACATAAAGCAGATTGAGAGTTGTTTAGGTTATATATTTTTTCTAAAATAGAGCTACAAAAAATAAATAAAAAATAATAAAGTTGATATTGAAAGGAGAACAATGTGGAGAGAGAAATTGTTGATGTCGTAGTGGTAGGTGCTGGCCCAGCTGGTATAGCAGCCGCAATCACTCTGGCTAAAGCAGGGAAAGAAGTAGTAGTACTTGAAAGAGGCGATTTTTCAGGTAGTAAAAATATGTTTGGCGGTGCAATCTACACACAGCCAACAGCTGAAATTTTTCCTGAATTCTGGAAGTCTGCACCTGTAGAAAGATATAACGTAGAGCATAGATTTGCTTTACTGGGCGATAATGATGGCACAGTTATAGGATATAGAAATCAGGAGCATGCTGAAGAGCCACACTATAATAGCTTTACTGTCTTCAGGCCAAAATGGGACAGATGGTGTGCTGAACAGGCTGAAAAGGCTGGGGCGTTTATCGTTCCTCAGACTCTTGTTACAGAGTTAATTAAAGAGGACGGTAAAATTGTTGGTGTAAAAACTGAACAAGAAGAATTCTATGCCAACATAGTAATAATTGGTGACGGCGTAAATTCACTATTAGCAAAAGAAGCCGGCTTACATCCTGAATTAAAACCGGAACATGTGGCAATTGGCGTTAAAGAAGTCATTCAACTGCCAAAAGAAAAAATCCAGGACAGATTTAATCTAGAAGGCGATAGTGGAGTAATTTATACAATTATTGGTGGTCCTATGCAGAATATGCTCGGATTAGGTTTTGTATACACAAACCAGGATTCAGTAGTTGTTGGATTAGGCGCATCACTGGATGAACTTAAGCATAGACAATTAAAACCATATGAACTTCTCAACCAATTAAAACAACACCCTGTAATAAGACCATTAATTGCAGGCGGTGAATTATTAGAATATTCTGCACATTTAATTCCTGAAGGCGGTTTTAACGCAATGCCTCCGCTTTATACTGATGGAGCAATGGTTGTTGGTGATGCTGCTATGTTAGTAAATAACGTACATTGGGAAGGAACCAACCTTGCAATGCTAAGTGGTAAATTTGCTGCAGAAGCTGCTATTGATGCACTTGAAAAAAATGATTTTACCGCAAATTCATTGTCTCTTTATAAGAAAAAGCTTGAAAATAGCTTTATAATGAAAGACCTTAAAAGTTATAAAGATGTAATGGGCTTTGCTGAAAAGAATTCTGATGCATTGATGGGTTATTACCCGCAAAAATTCAATGAATTCATGAATCAGTTCATTAGCGTTGATAGCATTCCTAAGCAGCACAAATATAAATCATTCATTGGCCAAGCATTAAAAGACAGGTCAATACCAAAATTAGTAGCTGACGTTGTTAAATTTGCGAAACTCGGTGGAGGTGTAATACTAAGATGAGCGAAACTAAAAAATTAATTTCAGAACATATAGATGACAAACTTTTTACAGTAAAATATAAACCTGCTGAATCTTCCCATTTACAGCCCAATCAGGAAGATTGCGTTAAATGCCAGGATAAAGCCTGCACATTTGTATGTCCTGCAAATGTATATTCCTGGGATGAAGAACAGAATAAAACGCTGGTTGGTTTTGAGAACTGTTTAGAGTGTGGTGCATGTAGAATAGCATGCTCATTCCAAAGCCTTTCATGGACTTATCCTACAGCAGGATGCGGAGTTTCATTTAAGCATAGTTAACAATTACCTATTTATAAGGAATACGGCATGACAAATGATAATCAAGATGGTCAAATAAGACGCTGGTATGATCAGGATCCTGTTTTATCAAAAGCTATTAAGATCCTTGAAACATCTAATGATGACCTTCAGATTCAAATTGCACTCAACCTGATCAAGGTAATAATTGAGCACAATATCGATAACAATGTATACTCATCGGTTGATGAAATCATAGCATCTGCTGACGACGAAAAAGAAATGGGCTCAAACAGATGGTATGATATTGATGATACTCTAAAAACCGCTATACAGTTGCTAAAGACCTGTTCTGTTGAAATGAGAGGAAAACTCGCTGAGGACATAGCAACTATAGTAGCAGAATCATTAAATAATATTGATTCTGAAGAAGAACTTGATATCTGATTGTTTCTATGTTAATCACTTATATAAGCAGAAAGTTATCCAAACAACTTAATAGTAACTAAGTAAGTATCAAAATGTACGGTATGAATATCGTTTACATTGATAAGTTGACTGTATTGCTTATTTAACCCGATAAGTTTTATAGTAAAAAAACAGCGTAGAATACTTAGTTATAAGTTCTTGATTTTTTCTTTATTTTTTTGTTTGATATTTTATATGAAAGATTTTAGTTAATAACAAAGCGAGGTTAATAAATCAGTGGAACAAGAGCAAACAAAACGCGGACGTCGTGGCCGTGATGAATCAAAAAAAGATGCACATCAAGCTTCAGCTGCCAGAGTCCCATCTGAGTGGCGTGAAAGAGTTATACAAATCCGTAGAGTTACAAAAGTTGTAAAAGGTGGTAAAAAACTCAGTTTCAGAGCTGTAGTAGTTGTCGGAAACGGCAAAGGACAAGTTGGAGTTGGAATAGGCAAATCCAACGAAGTAATAGGTGCAATCCAAAAAGGAATTACAGCTGCAAGAAAAAGTTTACTTACCGTACCAATATTTAAAACTTCAATTCCGCACCAAATCACAGGGAAAGCTGGAGCTGGAAGAATCATATTGAAACCTGCTGCTCCTGGTACAGGAATTATTGCAGGCGGATCAGCCAGAGCTGTTTTAGAATTAGCCGGTATTGAAAACATATTATGCAAATCTTTAGGTTCTGATTCTCCACTTAATGATGCAAGAGCTACAATGAATGCACTTGGCAACCTGAGAACATTCAAAAGCGTTGCAGAATCAAGAGGACTATCCCTAAAAGAAATGTTAGGGTAATTGAGTAAAGGAATACAGTCATGGCAAAAGCAAAAACAGAGACAAAAACAAAACAAATTAAAGTAACTTTGAAAAAAAGTATAATTGGAGCATCTGAAACTCAAAAAAGAACAGTAAAAGGTCTCGGTATCTCCAAGATGAACCAAACAGTTATACATAACGATACCCCTGCAATTAGAGGTATGGTTAACAAAATTCCTCACTTAGTGAGTATTGAAGAATAATTGGTGACAATCTCAACATTTAAATTAACGTTTAAAGTCACTTCATTTTAACGAAATATTATTGGAATGATTGTTGACTGAAAAGAGTGACTCTGTCACTAAAGCAATTTATAATTATAAATCAACGTTAGAATACTACTGAATATTTAATAGTCTAAAGGTGATCAAAAATGGAAAATACAAGAATAACACTAGAAGATTTAAGACCAGCAGACGGTGCTACTCATAGCAAAAAAAGAGTAGGCAGAGGCCGCAGTTCAGGACACGGTAAAACAAGTACAAGAGGCCATAATGGTGAAGGTCAGCGTTCAGGTCGCAGCCAAAAACGCGGTTTTGAAGGTGGACAAATGCCTGGTTATAGAAAATTCCCAAAACATAAAGGCTTTGAAACTATCAGACCTATTGTATATGCTGAAATTAATGTTTCCCAAATTAATGACTTAACAGAAGATGCCATTGACTTAGAAATGCTAAAGGATAAAAAATTATACAGTAAGAAGTTTGAAGCATTAAGAGTTCTTGGAAATGGAGAACTTACAAGAGTCGTTACAGTAAGAGCTAGACACTTTACCAAATCAGCAAAAGAAAAAATAGAAGCTGCGGGTGGAAAAGTAGAGGTAGTATAATATGGCTAAGGTCAAAATGCCAACACCGGATGAACTCACAGGAATGTGGCAGGCATCCGGGCTAAAAGAAAAGCTTATATTTACATTTGTAATGATAGCTGTGTTCCGTTTCGGAACACAGATTCCTATATTTGGAATAAACCAGGAAGCAATTACTAATCTTGCCGGGAATAATATAATCAGCTTTTTAGACTTATTCTCAGGTGGTGCATTAGGAAGAGTTTCTATATTTGCTCTTGGAATAGGTCCATACATTACTGCATCAATTATTATGCAACTTCTAACAGTTGTAATTCCTCATCTTGAAACATTACAAAAAGAAGAAGGGGAAGAAGGCAGAAGAAAAATTTCACAGTATACAAGGTATTTTACTGTGGGATTAGCAGCATTTCAGGCAACAATCTTTATGACATTCTTGTCAAGTCAGCCTGGAATGATATCAGCAGGTGCAAATGTACCATTTGTATTTGCTCAGTCAGTGGTAGCACTGAGTGCAGGTTCTGTATTTATTATGTGGTTAGCTGAACTTATTACTGAAAAGGGAATTGGAAATGGCGGATCTATGCTTATATTCATAAGCATTATATCTGGAATTCCTGTTTATATGCGCCAAACAGCGCAATTGGTTGCCCCAAATCCTGCCAGTCAATTTGCTTTAGTAATATTACTATTAATATTTCTTGCAACAATCTTTTTGATTGTTATTATGCAAGAAGCCGTTAGAAAAGTAATAATTGTTAATGCTAAAAGACAGGTTGGAAATAAAGTTTATGGTGGTGTAAATACACACATTCCATTCAAACTTAATCCTGGTGGTGTTATGCCAATTATTTTCGCAGTGGCAATTTTATTGTTCCCTACTACAATAGTTGGAGCTATTACACCTAATCTTCCTCCAGGAATAATGCAAGATATTGCTACGTTCATTACCACTACCTTGTTAAATCCTGCTGGAATACCATATTATGCAATATATTTCTTGCTTATCGTTGCATTAACATTCTTTTATGCATCAATTATGCCTAATATGCAGCCTAAAGAAATTGCTAATAACTTAAAAAAATACGGTAGTTCTATTCCTGGAATTAAACCGGGCAAACCAACTGCTGATGTAATAGATCAAATTCTAGGCAGAACAATATTTATTGGCGCTATGGGACTGGGTATTATAGCATTAATTCCTGGCCTTGCGAGCCAAGCAACAGGAATAACTACTTTACAAGGCTTAGGCGCAACTACATTGATAATTATGGTGGGTGTAGCACTTGACTTTATAAACCAGATCAAAACCCACTTGTTAGTCAGACAGTATGAAGGATTCTTAAAACAATGATCAAAGAACTCATATTTTTAGGTGCTCCAGCTAGTGGCAAAGGCACCCAGACTAAAATGCTTGCAAGAGATCTTAATATACCTCATATCGATACTGGAAGCATGTTAAGAGCTGCGGTAGCTGAGGGTACTGAATATGGTAAAATAGCAAAAGGCTTTATGGAACAGGGAAAACTCGTAACATCAGAAATAGTAACAGGTATAGTTAATGAAAGATTACATAAACCTGATACTGAAAATGGCTTTATTCTTGATGGTTTTCCAAGAAATATTGAACAGGCTGAAGCATTAGACAAGATTTTAGCTGAAATTAATCAGAATAAAGATGCTAAACAACTCGCTATAAATATAGATGTACCTATGATTGAACTGGTAGAGAGAATTGTCAATCGCAGAAGCTGTGAAAAATGTGGTGAAATTTATAACTTAAAATATAAACAGCCAAAAATAGAAGGTATATGCGATATTTGTGGCGGAAAATTAGTGCAGAGAAAAGATGACGTTGCTGAAGTAGCCGCTCAAAGAATCGAAACATACAAAAATGAAACTGAACCATTAATACAGTATTACAGAAATAAAGGTATTCTTGTTAATATTGACGGCAACAGAGATATTAACGAAATATACGCGGATATTAAAAAAGCTATTTCTTAAATTATGATAAATCGCAAATCAAGATACGAAATATCCTTAATGAAGACTGCTGGAAGTATTGTAGCCGAGGTTTTGTTGGAATTAAAATCCAGAGTACAACCAGGAATTTCAACAGCGCAGCTGGATACTATTGCAGAGCAAATCATACTAAAAAATAATGCCGTACCAACCTTTAAGGGTTATCACGGATTTCCGGCGACTATTTGCTCTTCAATAAATGAACAGGTAGTTCATGGTATACCTGCTGATAGCAGTATCCTAAAAGAGGGTGATATTATCAGTCTTGATGTCGGTGCTACATATAAGGGAATGATAGGTGATTCAGCTATCACAGTTGGCGTTGGCAGTATTAGTAAAGAAGTTGAACAGCTTCTTGAAGTAACAAATCAGGCCCTCTATGATGGTATTGAAAAGATGGTTTCGGGAAATCAACTGCAAGATGTATCTGGAGCTATTGAAGACCAGGCTAACCAGTATGGTTTTGGCATTGTAAAACAATATGGAGGGCATGGGGTTGGCAGAAACATGCATGAAGAGCCCTTTGTTTTTAATTACAGAACAGGAGATCCCGGTCCAATACTAAAATCGGGAATGGTAATGGCACTTGAACCTATGTTTAATATTGGTGTTGGTGATGTCCATACTTTATCAGACAACTGGACAGTAGTTACTAATGACGGAAAATATTCTGCACACTTTGAGCATACTGTTCTTGTAACTGACAATGGTCCTGAAATACTTACAATCAAGGAATAATGTCTTAGATAAAAAAAAGAAATATATAGTGCTTCTTTTTTATTATAATTCTTGCCTGATATAACTCCAACCACGATCTTTTGCTAATTTTTTCCAAGCTTCATGCAAACTTTTTTCAAATATATAATATTTAGGTTTTATATTATCTTTTTCAGCTTCCTTGATTTCAGCTTTTAATTTTTTTACATCAGGACTATTAGGCATGATTTTTGATTTAGCCAGTATTAAATTATATTTTGATAAAAATCCAGTCATATAAAAACTGTGTTTAAGTGGGATTGTATTAATATAAAATGCATATCCTCCATTAGTCTTGAAATCAGGAATATGCGCAAACCTCATTGCGTATACATATTTAAGACCACCGCATAACTCAAATATTAAAAAAACCCCAAAATTGGTAGCTGTTTTTTATGAATAAACTTTGATTT
>AMFJ01005694.1_pt1 | contig 23152 bp, 29 predicted proteins | sample 427208 | NCBI WGS metagenome assembly AMFJ01 (sample SAMN02954298, study PRJNA114691) | groundwater metagenome | biome: aquatic; feature: subsurface aquifer; material: sediment; isolation source: subsurface aquifer sediment | place: USA: Rifle, CO | collected 2008-08 | reverse complement strand
AAAAAAATCAGCCCGGTCTCATGAGAGAGACGCGGGCTGATGTCGATCTTGGAAGGAAGCTAATTTTCAAAGAAGCCTTCAAAGATGACTTCGACCGGCCTAATAACACGGTCGGCACCGCCTTGATAGCGGATGATTCCGGCTTCGCCGACAAGAAATCCATCCTCGTGCAACGCTTCGACAAGAGGCGAGCTTGAGATGGCGAGAATAGTGCCCTCTGTCACATGATTGCAAATAAGTTCTTCATTGCAGAACTCGAGGAATTGCTTCCGCATATTCAGCATCATCACTGGATTCAGTTTATTCCAATTCTTGACGTTGAAACCAGCATCGACCCCGTTGGGATGCCTCAGTGATTCTGCAACACAACGCTCAATATCACCATATCCCTGAACGCTTTCGATAGAGAGCAATCCAGTTTTGAAGATGCGGTCAATTGGGATTGCAAGCACTTTTTTCGCAATTTCAGCGCTTTCAATGTGGCGCCGCCGATCCCCGTGGTACAGGTAGTCGAAATTTAATCGGGCCAAATATTTCTCAGCGGCCTCTGCCACTTGCTCAGTGCCTCTCTCGGTCAATTCGGGATCATTTCCCTGTCCTTTTCTTCCATGACGCATTGCGATAATATCCAGCATTTCCTACCTCCATCGTATTTTAGCTTTTCGCCGTTGTTGGCATTTAAATGTTCTATCCAATACTGACCACTGATCATAGCACATTTTAGGAAAAAAGTCAAACGTTTATATACAGACCGAGGCAGGGATTTTATAGTAAAAAAATATTTATAATTAGCCCATTTTTTGAAAGGTGATAATATATCAGTATGATTTTCGTGTAAAAATAAAGATCATGGAAAACAAAAAGTTCGACAAAGGATTAGTCGATTATTCCGGCTGTTGACTTTTTGAAAAAAACAATATAATATTTATAGTTGCTTGAGATAAATAGCTGTCACTTGGTTCTTTTTTATTTTCAGGAGAAATATCGATGAAGTATCGCACGGAAAAAGCATTTCAAGTAGTGAATTATTTGCGCAAATTGCGGTCAAAAAAGAAGCATAGGATAACCCTAAATCAATTATCCAGAGCTACGGGAGTCAAATATACCACTGTTATTTACATTGTAAATAGCCTTAAGGAAGATAACAGCCTTAACGTGGTGAGATATGACAAAGCCCTTCGAGAAAACATGATGGGATTTGCTCCGCATGCCCTAATTGATATCAAGGGATGTCAAATAGAACTTTCAAAAAAACGTAAATGGCTTCTGGGAAGAAAACAGCCATAAAAATAGTAAGAACCAAAATAAAGGTGTTGCCAGATCGATGGCGACACCTTTTATAATTGGATTTTTATTTTTTCCAAAATATAGTATCATGCATAGGAAGAGAATCTGTCTAACAAAAAACTATGAAGAAAAAGAAATTCAAAATACTGTTGATTAATTTGAGCTATTGCATCGGGGTTAATGGTTTTTTTTGGCAATATATCGCTAAATTCCATCGCTATATCTTCCTTCCTAAGATTGTGGAAAGGCGGATTTTACAAAAACTGAAAGACATTATCGCTAAAGAAAATCCGGATATGATCTGTTTGGTTGAAATCAAAAAAGGCAAACAAATCAAAGCTCTCATCGATGAGGAATATTCTTTCTATGATGTAAAAACAAAATATGGAGAAAGAAGCTTTCTGCGAAAAACTCCTTTTTTCTACAACAAAGGCAACGCCTTCATAGCTAAAGAAGACTTTTTGTTTAAATTGCATTATCTTAAAAGCGGAACAAAGAAACTGGTCTATGAAATTATTTTGCCCAATAAGGTCAGTTTGCTTCTGGCTCATTTTTCTTTGAATAAGCGTGCCAGAAAAAAACAGTTTGAAGCGATAGGAAAACTGGATTTGGAGAACAAGAAAAAAATCATCTGTGGCGATTTCAATATTTTCAAAGGCTTCACGGAACTTGAAGCTCTTCTGGAAAAATCCGATCTGAAAATCATCGATTCCAGCCCGACTTTTCCGGCTTATAAGCCATCAAAGTTCTTGGATTTATTTCTTTGTACGAAAAGCATCCAAGCAAAAGTCAGAGTGCTTGATGATCAGATATCGGATCACCTGCCGGCAATATTGGAAATTCCTTTGGAAAAATAGCCAATTTTGCGTTTTTTTGCGATAACTTGTCATACATTTTCTTTTTTGTTACAATGAGATATATAAATTTGGTATAAAATTCATGAAAGTCATATTACTTCAAGATGTTAAAGGACTCGGTAGAAAGGGCGACCTCAAAGAGGTGGCTGAAGGCTATGCCAGGAATTTCCTGCTTTCTAGAAAGTTAGCGGAAATTGCGAATGCCGGATCTGTGAAAAAAATTACGGACATCAAAAGCAAACAAAAAGAAAAAGATCAGATGGATCTGGAAAAAACCCAGGCTTTGGCTGATTCGATTGAAGGCAGGTCAGTTACGATCCTAATGAAAGAAAAAAATGGCAAATTATTTGGATCTGTGCATTCTAAGGAGATATCCAACGCCATGAAAAAGGAAGGAATTCTAGTCTCAGAAAAGGCAATTGCACTGGAAAATCCCATAAAAGAATTGGGCGAATATGAGGTTCCCGTTAAATTAGATCATTCTATTGAGACCAGCATTGCCGTGATTGTAGAAAGCGCTTAAAGGATTTTTGAAAACCAAACAAAGTCGCAGGGGAGGCGGCTTTTTGTGTATATTCTATAAATGATCTTTATAGGGTTGGATAGGTTATAAATTTTTTAAAATAAGAATTTGAATTCGTACGTTAGTCCGCTATGGCGGATGTGTATAAGTTCATAATTCGAAAAGAATTTCATGAAGAACAGAAAATACATCTTTGTCGTGGGAGGAGTCATGAGCGGGGTAGGAAAGGGAATTACCACTTCCTCCATAGGAGCTATTTTAAAAGCAAGAGGGTTTAGCGTGACAGCTCTTAAAATTGATCCGTATATTAATGTTGATGCCGGCACCATGAACCCTACCGAACATGGAGAAGTTTTTGTTCTCGACTCAGGACTAGAAACTGACCAGGATATGGGAAATTATGAAAGATTCCTGGATGTGACCCTCCCGCCGGAAAATTATATGACTACGGGCAGTATTTACGAATCAGTCATTCACAAAGAGAGAGATTTGAAATATAAGGGAAAGTGCGTGGAGGTTGTTCCTCATATTCCGTTGGAAGTGATTGAAAGGATTGAAAAAGCATCGGAAAAAGCCAAATCAGACATCACGCTAATTGAAATCGGAGGGACGGTCGGGGAATATCAAAACATTCTTTTCCTTGAAGCGGCTCGTATGATGCGCATCAAGCATCCTGACGATGTGATAGTGGTTATGGTCAGCTATCTACCTCTTCCTTCCAAGGTGGGCGAAATGAAAACCAAGCCGACCCAGTATGCGGTGCGTACCTTGAACAGCGCTGGGATCCAGCCGGATTTCATTATTGCCAGAGCTGAGACTTATCTTGATCAAAGGCGCAAGGAAAAGATCGCTATGTTTTGCAATATTCCGGAACGAGATGTTATTTCTGCTCCAGACATCGAGAGTATTTATGAAGTGCCGATTAATTTTGAACGGGATGATTTCAGCCGTTTGATCCTAAAGAAATTGAAGTTAAAATACAACAAAACCGACTTGAAAAAATGGTATGACTTGGTGGATAAAATAAAAAATCCCAAGCGAACAGTGAAGATAGGAATTGTTGGAAAATATTTCGATACGGGAGATTTTGTTTTGTCCGATGCCTATATCAGCGTTATTGAAGCGGTCAAACACGCAGCCTATTTCAATCAAGTTAAGCCGGAAATCGACTGGATAAGCAGTGAGATCTATGAAAAAGATCCGGAGAAATTAGAAAATCTCCGCCAATATGACGGTGTGGTTATTCCGGGAGGTTTTGGTTCCAGAGGGATTGAAGGAAAAATTTCAGTCATTGAGTTTTTGCGCAAAGAAAAGATTCCTTTTCTGGGATTGTGCTATGGAATGCAGCTGGCTGTTATTGAATTTACTCGCAATGTTTTAGGCAAAAAAGATGCTAATTCTACCGAAGTGAATCGCAATACGAAAAACCCGGTAGTTGATATTATTCCAGAGCAAAAAAAGAATTTGGAAGACGGAAACTATGGAGCCACAATGAGACTGGGCTCATATCCGGCCATCATCAAAAAAGGAAGTCTGGCTAATAAAGCGTACAAATCACTCAAAACAAATGAGCGACATCGGCATAGGTGGGAAGTTAACTTTGATTACATCGAAGAATTGGAAAAAGCCGGATTGGTCTTTTCCGGAAAATCACCGGACGGAAAATTGATGGAAATAACCGAGCTGCCTCAATCAGAGCATCCTTTTTTCCTGGGAACTCAATTTCATCCGGAACTGAAAACCAACCCTTCTAAGGGACATCCTATTTTCAATGAATTTATCAAAGCTAGCGCAGGAAATAGCTCTAGAAAATAAACCGACGTTTGATTTCACGCAAAAACAGGAAAGAATTTCTTTTTCCTGTTTTTTATTTAAGAGCTGATTTCTTTAAATTTTGAAAATGTGGTATAATATCACAGAACAGCGGATGAAAATATTTCTACCAAGGCCATAAAAAACAAAAAATACTATGCTCAAAAAATTTGCTAATTTCTTTCGTAAAAATTCCTCTTTGGAAAAAGAAGAAGAGACGGCTGAGATCCTTTGGGAAAGCCAGTCAAGGAAAATTGATGCGGCAGTGCCAAGAAGAAGAGCTCTTTGGTCGCAGCAAAAAAACGGAAAAACAAATATTAAAAAAGACTTGCGCCCGAGAGAAACGGAGCCTGACGAAGATAAGCATCCTCGCCGGTATTTAAAAATATTTGCTTTCAATCAAAGCTTGCACGTTTTATTTGAGAGAAATAGGCAGTTTTTTGTTAAAAGTTTGGATGACAACGGGCCTTTCAAGGAAGAAAAAAAGATTGTTATTGTCAATAGCTTCGGCTATGATGTTTTTTTGGAAAGCTTTTCCAATGTAAACATAGGCCAAATCAATGACAAACTGGTGCTGAATTACCAAAGAGACACCGAAAACGACAGAGTAACTGCTTTTGCAAACTCTTTGAGCGATTTGATTTTCCAAGAAAATTGCACAACGAAAACTATCAAATATAAACTTATTTTTGCCCAGAAAAATACTTATCAAGGAAAATATACGGCGTATACCGGGGAAAATTTTATTTATTTTGCCACCGCTAATTCTCTTAAGAGTTGGGAAATCCAAAAAGAATACATCCTCACTCCCAGGCAGAAATTTTTTGATCACAACGGCTTAAAAATGATTGAAGCCATAAATCTTAAAGAAGGAATCTTTCTTCTCTATGAATCGTCCTTTGTTCAAGACGGACGTTTTTATTTGCAAATTGGCGGAGCTTTATTTGAGGAAAAAAATCCGAATAAACTTATCTGGAGATCAGACAGGCATATTTGGGAACAAAGCTTTCCATTGAAAGAAATCAAGGAATCCCATCCAATAGGAGCTTCTTGGAAGAATAAAAATATTTTTGTCTATTATGTTGTTAACGGCGAGCTAATGACTGTTGATTTTACGATTCCCAATTTTCATGCTGAAAAAAACAGGAGAGTCATTATTGAACGCCATAAAAAAAATCCTATCATGGTTCCCAACCCGAAAAATAAATGGGAAAGCAAAGCGGTTTTCAATGCCGCTGCCATCCATGCTGAAGGAAAATTCCATCTGATATACCGTGCAATAGGAGAGGATAATGTCTCCGCCTTGGGATATGCTTGTAGTGAGGATGGTTTTGATTTTGACATGCGTCTTGGCTTCCCAGTCTACGTTCCTCGAGAAAAATTTGAAGGAGTGCATGGAAAGAAATATGTTCCACTATGCACTGATAAAGCGGTTTATGAGTCAGGAGGTGGATGTTGCGGCGGGTGCGAAGATCCACGCATTACAAAAGTGGACGACGTGATTTATATGACCTACGTAGCCTACAATGGACATGATGTTCCAGGCGTAGCCATTACATCCATTAAATACGAGGACTTTATTAATCATCGCTGGAACTGGAACAAGACAAGACTCATTTCCAAACCGGGACAGATCCAAAAAAATTGGGTGCTTTTCCCCGAAAAAATCAATGGAAAATTTGCTATTATTCATGGCTTGAGTCCAAAGGTCCATATTGAATATATTGACAGCTTTGAAGATTTTGATGGTGAGAATTATATCAACAGTCTTCCTTCGGCACATGGAAAAGGCTATCAGGATCCGGATAGGCAAAATCATTGGGATAATATCGTACGAGGAACAGGAGCTCCACCGATCAGGACTAAATATGGCTGGCTAGTTTTCTACCATGCTATGGATAAGAATGATCCTAACCGCTATAAGATAGGAGCAATGATTTTGGATCATCATAACCCGGAAAAAATTCTCTATCGTTCGCGCGTGCCTATTTTGGAACCGGATGAACATTATGAAAATGAAGGCATGAAAGCCGGCGTGGTGTATGTTTGCGGCGCTGTGATCAAGGACGATATGCTGCATATATATTACGGAGGAGCGGATATGGTAATGTGCGTTGCCAGCTCTAAGTTGGATGATTTTTTGGAAAAGCTTGTCGGCGACAAAAGAACAATCATGGAAAAAATAAATATATAATCAGAAAAATAATTAGGTTAATATCTCAAATATGTTTCATGTGAAAAGATCCGCTCATAATCCGATTCTTGCTCCTATTATTGAAAACCCTTGGGAAAATTCAGCGGTGTTTAATTGGTGTCCGGTGAAAAAGGGGACAGGAATTGAGGTGGTCTACCGCGCAATTGCGGAGAAGAAAAATGTGGGTGGCTTCAATATCAACCTTTCTGTTATAGGGCATGCGGAATCCTTGGATGGTATAAATTTTGAAAATCGCAAAGAATTGATCATACCGGAAATGGAATGGGAAAAATTTGGCTGTGAAGATCCTCGCATCACCAAAATTGACGGAAAATATTATATTTTTTATACAGCTCTTTCCGGTTATCCTTTTTCAGCAGAAAACATAAAAGTGGCCTTGGCCACCTCGAAAGATTTGAAAAAAATCGATAAGAAGCATCTAGTGACGCCTTTTAATGCCAAGGCCATGTCTCTCTTTCCTGAGAAAGTAAATGGAAAATTCACGGCTGTTCTTACTGTCAACACCGACAATCCGCCTTCAAAAATTTGCATAGTCCAGTTTGAAAAAGAATCCGATATGTGGTCTGAAAAATATTGGGAAAAATTCTATGGAGAAATGGGTAATCATGTCATCAGCTTGAAACGAAATGATACGGATCATGTGGAAATCGGAGCTCCTCCGGTAAAAACAAAAGACGGTTGGCTGTTTGTCTATTGCCACATTCAAAATTATTTTACCGATAAAAAAGTTTTTGGAATCGAAGCTTTTTTGACTGATCTTGAGGACCCTAAGAAAATAATCAAAAGAACTACGGAAGCTTTTCTGATTCCGGAAGCCAGTTATGAATTGCATGGACAAGTGGATAATATCGTTTTTCCAAGCGGCGCGATGGTGATCGATAAAAAACTGAGAATTTTTTACGGAGCAGCTGATACTACATGCGCTTTTGCAGAAGTGGAACTGGATCTTCTTTTGAATGCCATGGACAAGGAAAGAAAAGCAAAAATTGTCAAAAGATACGAAAAAAATCCGATTCTTTCTCCTGATCCGAGCACCAAATGGAGAGCTAAGGCTATTTTCAATCCGGCTGCTATTGAACTGGAAGGCAATATTCATATTCTCTACCGAGCTATGTCGGATGATAATACGTCATACGTAGGATATGCATCGACAGAAGATGGATTTACGATAATTGAAAATTTACCGGATCCTGCTTATTGGCCAAGGATGTATTTTGAAAACAAGGGAATTCCGGGAGGCAATTCGGGATGTGAAGATCCGCGCATCGTGAAAGTAGGAGAGAAGATTTATATTTTTTATACGGCTTACAATGGAATCGATTCTCCAAAAGTGGCTATCAGTTCAATTTCTATTAAAGATTTCCTGGACAAAAAATGGAATTGGACAGAGCCGATCATTGTTTCTCCGGAAAAAGAATGGGATAAGGATGCCTGCATCATTCCTGAAAAGATCGGAGGAAAATATTTTATGATTCACCGTTTGGGATCAAGTATTTGCGCTGACTATATGGACTCTCTGGATTTTTCCAAAAAGAGAGTGCAAGAATATATAAAACTGATGTCTCCCAGAGAAGGGATGTGGGATTCTTTCCGTATCGGCCTTTCCACTCCCCCCATCAAAACTGAAAAAGGCTGGCTGCTTTTTTATCATGGGGTCAATAATGGGGTCTATAAACTAGGTGCTGCTATGCTTGATTTGAAAAATCCGGAAATTGTTTTGGCTCGCACCTCCTATAACATTATGGAACCGGAAATGGAATATGAGCTTCATGGTCAAATCAGCAGTGTTGTTTTTCCCTGCGGAACAGTTGTGCGAGAGGGAGTGATTTTTATCTACTACGGAGGAGCGGACAGTGTGTTGGGAGTGGCTACGGTGAAATTGGATGATGTTTTGAAAATGCTTGCCTAAAAATTATGAGAACAAAAAACATCCCTATATCGGGATGTTTTTTGTTCTATAGGCAAGATTATTTTTTCTTTGTTTTCAATTTAGCTTTGCGTCCGTTTGGTTTGGGTGCCTTCTTTTCAGCCTGTTCCTCAGATTGTATTACTGAAACAAATCTCTTCTTTTCCAAATTTCCTGTGAAAGTCCGCACTTTTTTCTTAGCAAATGATACTATTCCGTCAATTACTGCATACAAAGTATCATCTTCCGCTCTTCTTACATTTTTGCCTGCTCTCCATTTTGTTCCTCTTTGGCGAATGATAATATTTCCAGCAGAGACTTTTTGATTGCCAAAGATTTTTACTCCCAGTCTTTTTGATATCGAATCACGACCCAGTTGGGTGGACCCGCCAGCTTTACGATGTGCCATATTTTTCTATTTTATATAATTCTTAGATATGTGAATCATTTCGTCATGACATTTGTCCATCACCACACTGCCATAGACGATAACGAATTTAATTATATCAAAATATGGTATAATGTCAATACATCAATATTATCATAAGTGCCGAATGGTAATTATAGCAAAAGATACAATAGATATCTTTTTTAATTAATTTTATTCGCATATTATAATGATGTTGGAAAATTTTTTAAAATCTCTAAAAATCTTTTGTCTTAGTCACGAAGCAAAAATTGTGTTGGTTTTTGGCTTCATATTGATTTCAGCCATTTCATTTGAAATGGGCTATATCCAAGGTAAAAAGAACCAAAATAGCTCTGTTGTAATAGAAAAACCCTGTCAAAGCTCTAAAATTAGCCCAGAACAGGAAAATAGTGTTACAATGGAATCTAGCGGCCTAGAAGAGAAAAAAGAACCCCGAGAGAAAAATATAGCCTCTGGAAAAATTGCCACAACCACTGAGAACTGCGCTTTTGTAGGGAGTCGAAATTCCAATAAATTCTATCCTCCCGGCTGTTCATATGCCAAAAGGATAAAACCGGAAAATATTGTTTGTTTTCATTCTGCTGAAGAAGCGCTATTGCAAGGCAGAACTGAGAGCTCAGGATGCGCCAAATAGTTTATTAATTTTATAATCTCAAAAAGTATGCAAGAAAAAACAGTTATCATTTCGCTCGGAGGATCACTTATTGTTCCGGAAGAAATTGATTGGGAGTTTGTCAAAAAATTCAAAACTCTTATCGAAGAGCAGATTGCCAATGGTTTTAAATTTATTCTTATCACAGGCGGTGGAAAAATTTGTAGAAAGTATCAAGAAGCAGCCGCCAAGGCTAGTGCTGTCATTACGGATGAAGACAAGGATTGGCTGGGGATCCATGCTACCAGAATGAATGCTCATTTTATCAGAACTGTTTTTCGGGAATATGCCCATCCGAGAATAAATAAGAACCCTCATGACTTGGAAGATTTCTATAATTTCAAGGAATCTATTCTGGTGGCAGCCGGATGGCGTCCCGGATTTTCTACGGATTTCGATGCTGTAATTTTGGCCAAATATCTTGGAATAAAAAAAGTAGTCAATCTGTCCAACATTGATTATGTATGCGATAAGGATCCGAACAAATTTTCTGACGCAAAAAAAATTGAAGAAATTTCATGGTCAGATTTCCGCCAGATGGTGGGCGATACATGGGATCCCGGCATGAACGCTCCGTTTGATCCGATCGCTTCTAAGGAAGCGGAGGCTTTCGGACTGGAAGTGGCTATAATGAATGGAAAAAATTTAGACAATCTCAAGGATTATTTGGAAGGAAGAGAATCTAAGGGAACCATTATTCGATAAACATATTTCCATGAACAAAAGTAATCATCGTTCAGGCGGAAAGATCGGCGGCAGGCATACAACCGTTATTGATGCAGCCAAACCGGTAGTTGATTTTCTTTTGAAACATCCCGATGTGACAAGCATCACGGTGGGATATATCAAAATGCGTTTAAAGACTGCTCCGCAAAGAATAAAGGTCATGGAAGAAAGCGGATGCCTTTTGCTCAAGGTCCGTGGCACTGCCAGCATTCAAGAATTGCGAGTTTTTTCCAAAAATATCGAAAAGGTGAAAAACGATCTGGAAGAAAAGTTCAAAAAGGCATTGATTAGTTCGTGAAATAAACTTAATATATCCTTGTATTAATGAAAACAAGGATTAGGTAGCTATAGATGGAATTGTTTTTGGTAACAAGGGTGATTGCCAAAAAATGTTCTGACTCTAGTCATAACCTAATCCGACAAAAAATAATTTTTTTAATATATATAAAAATAGCCAATAGAAAAATCTTGCAGTAAAATGCAAAATTTTTCTTGTGGAGCAAAAAAGTTTCTCTTATTTCTTTTTTACCGCTATGCTTTTGCTTTCTTTGTCGACTGCTTTGGCTTTCTCAATTTCAATCTTGGCGTTATAGGGAAGAATTTCCATAATTTGCTTAAGGGCGATGCCGTCCACTTTCAAAACTGATTCCCACTTGTCGAGAGGTTCCAGGATTTCACGAATCTTTTTTTCGTCATATTTATAGGTTTTTCGTACTGATCGGGCAATGATTCCTTGCGAACCAAAAACTCTTTCTACGCCTTCCTGATCCATATATTGCAACACCTTTTCTTGGATTTCTCCCAAGCGATCTTTGGTTATGGAAATGGCTGATTTAAGTTCAATATATTCATCTATGGCAGCATTAACTTCCTCCGTATCAATTTTTCTGGTTTCTTTGAATTTGTGCTTCCACATCGGACAGATGTTTTGATAGCCGCACCAATCACAAAGAGGATTCATATTAGCCTCGAATTTTCCTTGCTCGATAAGCTGGATGGCTTCCAAGAAGAGTTGTTCGCTTTTTTTGAGTTGTTCCACGGTTCTGGTGGCGGAAAGCTTTACTCCGTGTTTCAAATAATAGAGACTGACTTTCAAATTTCCAATATTATCGATTTCTTTCGGATAACGGGAAAGGAAAGCCTGGAGGTAGACGGAAAGCTGCATGTCGCTGTCTACCTTGTCTTGAGAAGGCATTTTTTTGGTAGTTTTATAATCAATAATTTCATAACCATCTTCCGTTTTATCAATACGGTCGATGATTCCGGAGATGACGTGTTGATTTTCTTTGTTTCCGATTTCGATTTGAAATCGCGATTCCAAATCGACAATATTGAAATTGGCCGGATTGTTTTTTTGGTAATAATCTTGAATGATTCTGACTCCTTGGGAAAAAGCGGCCCGTTCTTCATCAGGAGAATCAAAAACCGCCGGATTCCAAGCTAAAGAAAAGTGTTCCATGGCTTGGTCTAGAGTAGGGGAGAGAATAGATGGAGTGTGGATAAATTTCATGGTGTCATGCACGGTAGAGCCAAAAACCGCCTCCTTGGATTTGGGAGTTTTGATGCGGTCGATATTTTGAAATTTATATTTCAGCGGGCAATTTTGATAGGTATCAAACGCGCTGTAGGATATTCTCATAGATTTACTCTATTTTAATCTAATTAGATTACCGGGTCAAACCCTATCCTGCTATCGGAAAATAAAATCCATTCTCCATGAACTCTTGTAACAAATAGCATATTGATTCTAAATTTTTTGGTTATAAATTTTTGTTGCATCTTGTAATATATCATATATGAGACTTTATTTAATGAAGCCGAAATAGTTATGAAAATTAAAATAATACTTATTATATTTTTAACCCTTCTGGTTTTTGTTCTGATCATATCGATGCTTTCTGGATCACTAACCTATAAGAATAAACCTATGTCTACATCAAATATACAAACAAAGACCGCTATGTTTGCCGGAGGATGCTTCTGGTGTGTTGAGGCTGATTTTGAAAAACTTAAAGGGATAGTCAGTGTGGTTTCGGGGTATGCAGGCGGAAATGCGGAAAATCCGAATTATGAAAACTATGCGAATGGCGGACATCGCGAAGTGGTGGAAATAACTTACGACCCTTCGGTAACCAGCTATCAGAGTCTTGTCGAGCATCTGGTTTTTTATGGCGATCCGACGGACGCGACCGGATCTTTCTCTGATCGCGGTGTCCAATATGCGCCGGCTATATATGTTGAAAATGACGAAGAAAGAAAAATTGCCCGAGAAGTTATTGAAAAGGTGAACAATAGTAAAATTTATGACAAGCCGGTTTCCATTGAAGTTCTTCCGCGCTCAAAATTCTGGCCAGCAGAAGTCTATCACCAAGACTATTATAAAAAAAATCCCCTAAGATATAACTTATACCGCCAATCTTCCGGAAGAGATAGGTTTATCAATGAACATAAAAATAAGGCTGCCGAGAAAGGCTTTTTACAAAATTATCCGATTTCCAACGAATTGCCAGCCGATTTGGATTTTAAAGACTATCAAAAACCGTCTGATGAAACTTTAAAAAACAACCTGTCCGATCTTCAATATAAGGTTACCCAAGAAGAGGGGGCGGAGAGGGCTTTTGAAAATGAATATAATGACAATAAGGCGGATGGCATATATGTCGATAGAATTTCAGGCGAGCCGCTTTTTTCTTCCCGGGATAAATATGATTCAGGAACAGGCTGGCCGTCTTTTGTGAAGCCTATTGATCCTGAAAGAGTGGTTTTGCGCGAAAAAAAAGGTTTTCTTTCGACAATAACCGAAGTCCGATCACGCTACGCCGATTCACATTTGGGACACGTTTTTGATGATGGACCTAAGGATCGGGGAGGAAAGAGATATTGCCTGAATTCAGCCGCTCTTCTCTTTATTCCTAAAGAAGAAATGGAGGTTAGGGAATATGGGAAACTCATGTATTTGTTTGATTAGCTTGCAACTGAGTGGATGATGACAAATTTTTTATTTTATGCTACAATTATTATCGTTAAAATCAATAAAAACAAAAAAATGTTTAAAGATATTGAAAATCCAAAAAATGAAGAAATGTTTAAATTTGCTATTACTATAACACTTTTTCTCTTTGTTATTGTGACACTGGCTTTTTCTGAGGGAATTTCCTGTCTAATTAACATAATCAGCACTTAGAAATTTATCTTTGTTTGATATGTGCGCCTGGCATGCCATCTGTGAAGTAATGGTAAAAAAATGTATTTTTGATGAAATCAAGAGTGATTTTGTGGCTTTTTAGTTTCCTTGACGCATTTTTGCTTTTGCGATATTATTAATCTATACTAAATTGGTAGGGTATGTTTTTGATTTTAAGAAAACAATCCCATCATAAATAACAATTAAGTTTTTTAAGGATGAAATTTTCTGCACAAACCGAATATGGATTAAAGGCTATGGTCAATCTGGCTCAAGCCAAAAGCAAAACCAAAGCAATCAAGGTTATAGCCAAAGAGGAGATGGTTTCTGTAAAATATTTAGAAAAAATTCTCAATATTCTGCGTAAATTTGATTTAGTAGAGAGCTTTAAAGGAACCAATGGGGGATATGCCTTGAAAAAACCCGCCTCAAAAATTTCTGTAGGAGAAATCGTAATTGCCTTAGAAGGCCCTATTGAGCCTATGAAATGCGTAGGAAAAGCTTGTTGTATGGAAGAGGCGTGCTCATTGAAAAGCGTGTGGACTCTTTTAGGCAAACAAATTGAGAAAACCTTGAAAGATATAAAATTGAGCCATCTAATAAAATAATGTTGAAAAAAATATGTCAAAGAAAATTTATTTGGATTATGCCGCTACCACTCCGGTTGACAAGGAAGTTCTTCAGGAAATGTTGCCTTATTTTTCGCAAAATTTCGGCAATGCCATGTCTATCCATTCTTTTGGACAAACAGCTTTGCAAGCCATGGATGAAGCTCGCAAGAATGTAGCAGATTTTTTTGGGTGTTCTCCGGCAGAAATTATTTTCACTAGTGGAGCCACGGAATCCAACAATCTTTCAGTTAAGGGTGTTTTGAAATCCTATTGCGCGCAAAAAAACAGGGATTTCATCAAGCCGCACATCATCACTTCTCTTTTTGAACATCACTGCGTTCTTGATTCATTTCGAGCTGTTGAAAGAGAGGGCTTGGCAGAGGTAACCTATATTCGTCCGGACAGGAACGGACTCATCAAGATCAGCGACATTGAAAAAGCATTAAGAGCAAACACTATTTTGCTGTCTATAATGTATGTGAATAATGAAATTGGAACAGTGCAGCCCATTGAAAAGATAGGGAAGCTAGTTAAAAAGATTAATGCTGCTAGGGAAGAAAATTCCTTTCCTTTGGTTTTCCACACCGATGCTACTCAGGCTATAAATTATTTTGATTGCAATGTTTCAAAATTAGGAGTAGATCTTCTTTCAATGTCAGCGCATAAGATTTATGGACCCAAGGGAGTAGGGGCATTATATATCCGAAAGGGAACTCCTATCAAAAAAATCCAAGAAGGAGGAGATCAGGAATACAAAATGAGAGCCGGCACTCATAATGTGACCGGTATTGTAGGCTTGGGCAAGGCTATTGAATTGGTGAAAAAAAATAAGGAAAAAGATAGTAAAAAAATAACGGCTTTGCGCGATTATCTCATAGAAAAAGTGCTTAAAGAAGTTCCCAAAGCGAAATTAAACGGATCAAAAATAAAACGCTCTCCTAATAATGCAAATTTTAGTTTTGACTCGGTTGAGGGAGAAGGATTGCTGCTTTCGCTTGACATAAATCAAATTGCATGTTCAACTGGATCTGCCTGCTCATCAGGAGCACTTTCTCCTTCGCATGTCCTTTTGTCGATTGGCTTGCGCCCGGAAGAGGCTCATGGGTCATTGCGATTGACTATTGGGAAATTCACTACCAAAGCCGAAATTAATATGGTGGTGAAAAAATTAAAGGAAATTACAGAACGTTTGAGAAAAATTTCTGGTACGGTTCTTAAGGAATACTATTCAAAAAAATAAAAACTAACGGAAAAATATGCAATATTCAAAAAAAGTTTTACAGCATTTCACTAAGCCTCATAATCAAGGAGAAATGAAGCGCGCTTCAGGAGTGGGAATGGTCGGAAATCCGGTTTGCGGAGATTTGATGAAAATATATATCGATGTAAAAGAGGATAAGAAAAAAGGAGAATATATCAAGGATATAAAATTTGAAACTCTGGGATGCGCTTCTGCAATCGCAACCTCTTCCATGATCACTGATTTAGCTAAAGGAAAAACTATTGAGGAGGCGATGAAAATCACTCGAAATGATGTGGCAGACGCCCTGGAAGGCCTTCCTCCAATCAAGATGCATTGCTCCAATTTGGCTGATGATGCTCTTCATGAAGCAATTCGCGATTATCAAAATAAGAAGAAATAATTTCAAAAAAATGGCTTATCGTTTTACTCCAAATTTAATGTTTCCTATCGGTAATTTTCGCAATATAGTTTCCGGTTTTGGGGAAATGAACATTTACGATAAAAAACTTTGGGGCAAGCATCTGGGAATTGACATTGCAGCTCCGAATGAAACGAAAGTTTTTTCTATCGGTCGGGGAGTGGTAGTATATTCAAAGCTTCATCCCGGAGAATTTTCTGAGGATGGAAAAAAAATCCTAAAAAGAAATTGGGGCGGCATTGTTATTATCGCCCATAAGGATCCTCAAACGAAGAAAAAATTCTATTCGGTCTACGGCCATTTGGGAAAACGCTATGTTAAGAGGGGTGATGCTGTGGAAATGGGAGGGTTGATCGGCCTCATTGGCAAATCGATGAGTGAATCCAATGGAATTTGGAAGTCAGAACATTTGCATTTCGGAATCTATATAGGACCATTCCATGGAAAGGTATTGCCAGGTTACTTCAAGGAAGATTCTAAAGTAGCTACAGATCCGGATCTTTGGAAGGAGCCCATCAGCTTCATAAAAAGCTATAATCCTAGAAATATCCATATTTAAGCACAAAAAGTGCCTTACTTTTCATAGAAGCTAATTTCTTATTTATGGCTTATTTAAGCCATTTTATGGCCTTTAAAATTGACTTCTAAGCGGCTTTTGTTTTATTTGTGTAGTCCAACCCATAGGAATATAGAAGAAAAGAGGCTGATTTAATGCTTTAGTGATAAATTTAGAAAAATAAAATCTATAAGGCAAAAACGTGTGGCGTTAGTTGGAGAACTGTCTAATTTTTTAAATCAAAAAATATTTTAGAGGGCACGCTAGGATGGATGGGAGAAATATGAAAAGAAATATAGAGTAGGAATACCATAAATATATCATCATAGTAAAATATAGAGTGGTCTGTGTTTTGAAATATGGATAGTGTCGCACAATATATCTTTTGCGACATTGCACTGAATTCAAAATATAGCTTGTTGCTTGAATTGCTCCCATGCAGACTTGATAGAAAAATTTTTTCCGCAGAAAACATTCCCCCTCTTTTTTATCCGGATTGGAAATATAAATATTAGGATACTTATATGCCCAAGTATTTTATTTTTTATTAAATTTTTTCCTATGTTTTTTAAAATAAAAATTTATGGGAAAATAGTTCTTTTGTTTGAATTTTTGTTCTTCTTGGGATACATCTATGTATGCCAAAATAAGCTCATTTTGTCTAAAAAGCGTCCCATAATTCCCTTTTGTTCAAATTCTACAAAACTACATGAACAGCCTCATTTTCTTTACAAATAAATTTCCGGGTGCTATATTTGTTTTAAGTTGGTTGTTTGACATTTCTTAATGTAAAATTACTACAATTGAGGAAGAGGATTTTTATGAAAAGGATGATATTTTTCAGTTTAACGTATTTGGTATTGATTTCGTCTTACAGCGCTGCTGCAAATGATCCCTCTCAAGCTGATGCAATAGCCAAAGAGCTTAAAAATGCCTCTGAGATTGTATACGTTCTTGGATTTGATGAGAAAAACCATCTCCTGATTATATCAAAGAATATATTGACGAAAGGCCACGAAAAAGAGTATTTAAGGGGGATACGAATATCATCATCAAACGGTGGTGAGCCAGTTTTTCTTAAAGGAATCGAAGGTAAGAATCATTATGCTTTTTTGATTCCTCAACAAGGAATAGACATTCTTGCTTCCTTCGACAACATCCAAGCAGTTACAAAAAATGGCAATCATTCAATTTTCAGAATCAAAAAGAAATAGCCTAAGTCCAAGCTATTATGTACCATTCTCTTGTAAGGATTCGACCTCTCGTGGCCGAATCCTTTTTTAATTATAGTAAGCGAGGTTATTTTTTATAAATTATCATCTGATCCAAAACAACTCCACTATCCACTCCGATTTTTCCCACCAAGGACTTTGAGGTGGATAGATATAGATTAGATCCGAAATACGGATCATTGACTACATATTCTTTTTTGGATTTATCATAATTGTGAATTACCACATAGTGTCCCCCTTTGCCATTGGTTTTTCTGATATAGACGATAACTAGATTGCCTTTGGAGATTTCAGAGCTAACCGTGGACCAATTGACTCCGGAATGCGCAATGCTTGAAGCTAGTTTTATGCCAGGACTCCAGCTTCCCGGCCATTTGATAAGGTCATAGGAAAAAATCGGTTGTTTGGCCATTTTCCCAGGGTCAACAGAGGCTCCGTTTTTTTTGAAAACCATAGCCAGGGATGTGACCGCGCATCCGTAACCGCTCATGAGTGTTTTTGAGTTTCCAATCGCTTGATTTCCCCATTTTGAATCTCTCTGGGAGAAATACCAGCTGCTAGCCCAATATTTGTTATCCGGTTTTGGATAACTGGAAACGCTGGCGATAAGTTCATCTGAATTAGCAGCGGAACTAAAATCAAAGAGTTCCATTTTTTGCTGCTCGACTCTAGCCAAGAGTTCTCTATATTTTTGCTCTTCTCCTTTGGTTTGCACCAATAGCGCTTTTTTCTGTTGTTCATTATATTCCAACTTTTCTTGCTTTTCTTCCAGTTCTTTTTTCAGCTCTTCGCTCTCTCTTTTCTTTTGTGCAATTTCCTCGTATTCTTTTTCCAGCTCATTTTTGGTTTCTTGAATATTTCTCAGAACATCATTTACTTTGCTACTGGCTTGTTCTACCCTATCGTTTTGATCAAAGAAATTCGAGAAGCTTTCTTTGAGAAGAACGATCTGCAAAACACCTTCTTGGTTGTATTCATAGTAGGATTGGATAAGGCCGGTTAGAAGTGTTTGTTGATATTTGATTGTTTTTTCTTTTTCTCTTATTTCCTTATCAAGATCATCAATTTTTTCTCCGGTAGTTTTTACCTTTTCCTGAGTTTGCTTCAATTCCTTTTCAGTTTTTTCTTGTTGGGCGTTATAGAGGTTGAGCTGATTTTGAATAGTTACGCCGGTTTTGCTTTTAATTTCAATTAAATCGCAATAAGATTTGGCCTTTTTGTCGTAGGCTTCGCATTTCTTTTTGGCATCTCCTGATTTCTGATCGCAATCAGCCGTTGTAGTTACGCTACTTTTCAAATATTTGCTGCAATCAAAAATTTCCGCTCTTGTTTTATCTGATTGAAGCCCAAAAAAGATTAAAATCGCCGCCATCAAAACAGTTATTTTTAATAATTTTTTATTTGTATTTTCTTTTTTTACCATAACTATTTTTATATTATATCATAAAAGCAGGTAAATTTCAAGTAGAATGAATTATTTTAGCTTAGCTAAAGCAAAATATAGTCTTTTTAGGCTTTCGGATTTGCCTAAAACCCAAGCTAATTCCATGGGTGATGGGGATTTTTGAGCTCCAGAAAGAGCCACGCGAAGCGGCCAGAGAAGATCGCCTTTCTTGTCGCCGGCAGCCGCAAAAAGTTTTTCTTCCAATGTTTTTATCTCCCAATTTTCTTGCGGGATTTCATCTAGAACCGTCTTTGATTTTTCCAGAGATTCAATCAGTTCTTGGTCAGTTATTTTTTTCCAGCGCAGCATTTCTTTGTCGTATTCGATATCAGTAAAGAAAAATCGGTTATACTCCCCTACTTCGGACAAATTTACCAGTCTTTCCTGTTCAATAGTCAAAACCTTTTTCAAATATTCTTCCGTTTTTTTGTCATCACTGGCATTGCGATAGAAATCTTTCTGCGCCAAAAACTCCAATGATTTTTGATAGAGCTCATCCAAAGAAAGCTTCTTGATGTATTGAGCATTGATCCAGTCCAGTTTTTTAAGATCAAAAACCGCTCCGGCCTTATGCACATGAGCCAAGTCAAATTTTTGGATAATTTCAGCTATTGAAAAAATTTCTTGTGTTTCTCCTTTTCCGGGATTCCAGCCAAGAAGCGCTAAAAAATTTATGAGGGCTTCTGGCAGATATCCATCTTGTTTGAATTGCTCTACGCTCACACTGTCTCGTCTTTTAGATAGCTTTTTTCCATTCCCGCTGATAACATTAGGCACATGGACAAAGGCCGGCATTTCCCAGCCAAAAAATTCATACAGCAAAACTAGCTTCGGAGCACTGGAAAGCCAGTCATCTCCTCGAAAAATGTGTGAGATTTCCATAAGATGATCATCTACTACTACTGCCAAAAAATAGGTCGGGAAACCGTCCGACTTAATCAAGACTTGGTCATCTACATTCTCACTTTCAATACTGATTTCTCCATAAACAAGATCGGTGAAGGTTATTGTTTTTTCTTCCGGCACTTTCATTCGTATGACATATTTTTCACCGTTAGCAATTTTCTCCTGTGCCTCTTGCGCAGAAAATTTTCTACAATAACCGTCATATTTTGGCGCCTCTCCTTCTGTCTTTTGTCTTTCTCTCACTTCATTCAATCTTTCTTCGGAACAGAAACAAGGATAGGCGTGACCTTTTTCGACTAATTCTTGAGCATATCTCTTGTACAAATCCAATCTTTTAGATTGAATATATGGTCCAAATTCTCCTTTTTCCAATACTTTTCCATTACTATCCAGCATCACTCCTTCGTCCGTAACAATATTGATCCATTGCAGCATTTCTAGAACTTTTTCCAATGCTCCCTCCACTTCCCTATTTTGGTCCGTATCTTCTATGCGTACGATAAAAGTGCCATTATTTTTCTTGGCAAATAGATATCCGAAAAGGACGGTCCGTAAATTTCCGATATGGATAAATCCTGTCGGGCTGGGAGCAAACCTTACTCTTATTTTCTTATTCATTCTCTTTTTTAGCTTTATCTTTTTTAATAATGAGGGCGTGTACGATCAAAATCGGCAGAGCTACCATAATCATAGTCAAAGAATCGACGACATTGGACTGTCTTTGGGCGCTATAGCATTCCTCGCCGGTGTTGCTCTTCTTCCATTCTTCATAGTCGCGCAAAAGATTTTCCAATTGCATCTTTTGGTCTTCTGTGGCTACGCTCATCATGCCTTTTCTTTCAAGAGCATAGACTGGAGGCTGTTGATTGCATTGATTATATCCGCCTTTTTCTGCCTTGGGGAAAACATAAGTCTTAAGTGCCGTGTTGATCAAAGTGCCTACTCCGACTCCCGTGAAAATCAGACTGATGATGATTGCCAGATACAGATATGTTGTGCGGATAATTTTTATTTTGTCTCCCATATTTTTTTAATTAAATTTATTTAGAAAATAAAACCTTTATAGGAAAAATTATTACCGCTCGGAAAATTCTCCTTGCCCGATAGCGCGGCTCTTGAAAAAAACGCCACAACCACTCCAGGCCGATTTTTTGAAAAATTTTCGGAGCCCGCTTGATCTTTCCAGTCAGAAAATCAAAGCTGCCCCCTACTCCGATAGCTAGTCTTATTTTACTATTTTTTTGGCTTTTTAGCGAGTGGATAAGTTTTTCCTGATAGGGAGCGCCGAAATTACAAAACAATATTTGCGCTTGTTCTTGCGATAAATCCAAGTCATATCTGTTTTTGTCCAAATTTGCCCCACTGACAATGAGATTAGGATATATTTCAAGAATCGCCTTCCTGATCTCTTCCCACCTACTCAGCCCCTCATTGCTGTTGGCTATAAAAATAGGCAACTTTTTCTCATTAGCGGTTTCAAGAATCTTGAAGGTGAAATCAGCTCCAACCACGCGATTTTTAAGCATTTTCCCAAAACGAAGATAGGAAAACCAAATCCCTATTCCGTCTGCCAGGCAAAGATCGCTTGCATTGATTATATTTTTGAACTCAGGATCTTTTTGCGCCAACAGGATAAACTCGGGATTGATAGTGGTGATTTGGCGAAACTCGTCTTCCTGCAAAAAAAATTCCACTTTTTCAAGTGCCTCTTTTCCAGAAAAATTGTCGATGCGCACGCCAAGAATTTTCATTTTCTTTTATTTTAGGACTTACGCATTTAGAGGACAGCTTTCAATGATGACATATTCTCCATCATCATTTTCAAAGTCACTGGCCATAACATCCACGGATTCTACATTTACTAAAAGCGGAAATTTTTTTTCAATCACTGGTTTTTCCTCTAATTCGTCCCAGCGCTTCTTGCGAATTTTTCCCAACAAAATATTCGGTCTGAATTCTTTTTTAGAGCCTTTGAAAATGCCTAATTCTTTTTCTATTTTTTCTACCAAGTTTTTTAGCGCTTCTGAATGCTCTCCTGTCAGCACCACTTTTTTGGCATCCTCTGAAGAAGGACTGAGCCTGATGGAATTCAGCTCCACGTCAAACATCTCTTCATTTTGACAAAGAAGTTCGATTTTTTTGCAAACCTCAAGAGCGCTGTCATCATCGACAAAACCCAAAAAAAGAAGCGACAGATGCAGATTTTCCGGCTTCATCCACTTGATCGGCAAATCTTCCCATCCCTCGATCACTCGCTCAAGGCTTTTTTGGGTTTTCTTTGGCAAATTTATGCTGATATATATTTTTCTCTTCATATCCCCTATTTTAGGGCAAAACAGCCATTTAAGCAATTTTTATGCTTCTTATAAAATATATTGATACCTGCAGTTGGCAAAACCTTGAATATGCATTAATATTGCTCATACGCGATCCCCATGGCATAGCGTTAAAAACAGGCATAAATGAAGCTTTTTCATTGATGCAGGAATGGACAGAAGAATAACATTTCTGACAAAATAAGGGATGCGCGAAGGTTTCTTCGCGCATCCCGATTTTATTATCAATAAAAATATTTAAAAAAAATTTAAGCAAGTATCCATTCCAAATTTACGGTTATATTAACTATACCGCTAAAATAAAAAGCAGGGTCTTAAAATTGAAACCCCTGTTCAGGAACTATGGTGGATATTGTCATTGTTGGATATTAGCCGCAGATCGGTTCTTAAATATTTCCAGATAAACAGCCATTTCATCCCGGGTCATATATACAGGGTTTCCGTTTATAACAAAAACTTCTTCGATTGTTCCAGCATCGCCAGAACGGGAAACCTTTAAGCGACTTGAGTGAAAATAGGCCTTTCCGCATCTGTTGCAGGAACAAACGCCATAACAGCTGCAATGATCCGCAGGCAAATGATGCGTTGCCGACCCAAAATCCACCTCCCCGCCACATTCCGCGCTGCATTCCACGATGTCATTTTCCATTCTTTCCTCCTCGCTTGTTTTTTAGATCAACCCTGATTTCTCCCAAAGTTAATCCAGTAATGGACTATGAAAAAGTACGGTTTTTAAAATTCTAGGCCATAGAATGGTTTTTGTCAAAACATAAAATTGCAATTGCTAATATGGGCATACTGGCAGTTAAAAAAA
>AMFJ01007482.1_pt1 | contig 23190 bp, 20 predicted proteins | sample 427208 | NCBI WGS metagenome assembly AMFJ01 (sample SAMN02954298, study PRJNA114691) | groundwater metagenome | biome: aquatic; feature: subsurface aquifer; material: sediment; isolation source: subsurface aquifer sediment | place: USA: Rifle, CO | collected 2008-08 | reverse complement strand
GCCACTAAAATCTATGTTATACTAAAGAAATAGTCATCCTGAGATGACATAGTCATTTTTATAAGTCCTCAATTCTTCCAACAGTACTTAAGTTCGTGTGTTAGCACCGACGGAATAAATATCCCCTGACTGTAAACCAACCAATAACAAAATCACTACACACCCAGAAAACTCCACCAACACTGCATTATCAGAGATGAAAAAGGTGCAAAACAGGTGCAAATCAGTTGCAAAATTCAAAGAAATTAAAACAATATCAATATCTTAAAGAAGCTCTAAAGTATGTTCATAATTGATAAACAGCAAATATTAACTCTTAACAACCACCTATCACTATATTTCAAGCCTTTATTAGTTACTATAATATGAATTTGATATTATAGCTTATATTTCGGATAATATAAATGTATAAATTTATTAGAAAGCTAGAATTATAAAAATGGCATATAAAGATTTAAGAGAATTTATTGAGATACTAAAAACCCAAAACGAGCTACTGGAAATAGATACGCCAGTAAGTGCCAACCTTGAAATCACTGAAATCACCGATAGAACCTCAAAGAATATAGATTTCCCAAATAAGGCATTACTTTTCAATAACGTTGAAGGATATGACATTCCTGTCTTAACCAATGCTTTTGGCTCTTTCAATAGAATGAACCTATCTCTTGGCGTCAATGATGTAAGAGAAATAGCTTCAAGAATAGAAAACCTTATAAAGCCTGAGATTCCAGACAGCTTATTCGGAAAAGCTTCTATGCTGCCAAAGTTGATGGAAGTCAGTACAATTTTCCCTCAGATTGTAAGCAATGCTCCCTGTCAGGAAGTAATTATTACTGATTTAAGCCAGCCAATCCTTGATAAATTACCTATTTTAAAATGCTGGCCGCAAGATGGCGGTGAATTTATCACCCTGCCTCTTGTCATAACTAAAAACCCCTCTACAGGCACCAGAAATATGGGCATGTACAGGCTTCAAAAGTACGATAATACCACTACCGGCATGCACTGGCACAAACACCATGACGGAGCCAAGTTCTTTGAAGAAGCCAAGAAACTTGGCAAAAAGTTTGAAGTAGCCGTTGCACTGGGGTGCGATCCTGCAATTACTTATGCAGCAACAGCACCATTACCTCCGAGAATTGACGAGATGCTTTTTGCGGGATTTTTACGCAAAAAACCCGTACAACTGGTTAAATGCAAAACCGTTGATCTGGAAGTTCCCGCTGATGCGGAGATAGTTCTCGAAGGATATATCGATCATGATGAATTAAGGCTGGAAGGCCCATTCGGAGATCATACAGGCTATTATAGCCTTTCTGACATGTATCCGGTATTTCATATAACAGCAATGACACATAGAAAAACCCCAATTTACCCTGCAACAATAGTAGGCAAGCCTCCGCAAGAAGATTGCTATATGGGAAAAGCCACCGAACAGATATTTTTACCTCTTTTAAGACAGATTTTACCTGAAATTGTTGATATGAATCTGCCTATCGAAGGAGTTTTCCACAATTGTGCCATTATTAGCATAAATAAACGCTATCCCGGCCATGCCAATAAAGTCATATCAGCTATCTGGGGCTTTGGCCAGATTATGTTTACCAAATTTGTAATTGTAGTTGATGAAGATGTAAATGTTCACGATTTGTCAGAAGTAGTTTGGAAGGTCTTCAATAACGTAGACCCCGCAAGAGACTGCATAATAACAAAAGGCCCTGTTGATGTCCTCGATCATGCATCACAAATGCACGGTCTTGGCGGTAAAATGGGCATAGATGCAACAAAAAAATGGAAAACCGAAGGCTTCACCCGCGACTGGCCAGACGAAATCATAATGAGCGAAGACATCAAGAAAAAAGTAGATTCCAAATTACAGGATTATTTAAAAAGGAGATAACAAATTTTGCTTATTCTAGTGTCATTGCGAGGAGCATAGCGACGAAGCAATCCACAAAATACTATTTTAGATAATTTGGAATTAATGCTGTAAAATTAAATGAATAATCTGGAAAAAGAAAAATGGCTAAAGAAATAACTACTCAAGATTTGCAAACTAAATTTATAGATATAATTAATACTTACCATGAGTATGTGAATAATTTTAATCTTGGTGAAAATAACGCCATTTTAAAGTTAATTTTAGCAAAAACCTTGACAAATCTTTGTTCTGCTAACTTATTATGGTCTAAAGCTTTATTTTATGATTCATTTATACTTCTTAGAAGTTCTTTTGAATCATTTATTTTATTTGAGTATTTAGTATCATTTCCCGATGAGGTCGATACTTACAAATTAGACTCAGAAATATCAGAATTTAAAAATCTTTATGGGTATTATAAAAGAGGTTTATTATCAATTGAACAATTATCAGAAGTTTTTTTAGAACTACAAGATGAAACAAAAGCAAAGTTGAAAATTAATATTGACCCTAAAACAAATCTAATTGAATTTAATCTTAAAAAATTGGAAGGTTTTTTTAAGTCACATAAATCTATTTTGCAAAATCCATTTAAAATGATGGACAAATTAAAAGAAGCAAAGCATCCATATATTAAGGAAATTGATTGTTATTCATTACATACTTGGAATATAAATTCTCAAATGGTACATGGGGAATTTCATCATCTTAAAAATTATTTTATAAAAACTGAATTCAATGAAAATGAATACCAATCTGAATTATTGGACAAAATAAAAGAGTGTTTTAGGCAATCATCTGCAATTATTGTATATTCAATGGAATCAATAAACTCACTAATTGAGGATAGCAAAGATTTTAAAATATCTGTTTGGGAAAAAATTAAGCTTTTCCACAAATACCTTGGTTATGATGTAAGCAGATTGTTTAATCAAAAGATAATCGAACAATCTGATTTAATACAAATAATAAAAAATCCTATTTTAATTCCTGTTTATAATCCTACTCAAAAATATAAGTAAGTAGGGTGAACTTTAGCCAAACTGTAGGGTGCGCAGTGCGCACCAAGAAAATAAGCAACCCGTCGGATGTGTATACTTACTCATCAAAAACAGAATTAGGAGTTAAAAATGTTTAGAAAAGTCAGAGTATTAGGGATTCAGATCACTCCTGAAATTGGAAATAAAGAAGCTAATCTCAAAAAAATTGAGAATCATATGGAACAAAACAGCTGGTTTCAACCTGATCTGATTGTTTTACCGGAAGTTTTCAACTCTGGTGTAGGACAGGGAAAACTTCTTCAAAATATGGCCGAACCTGTTTCAGGTGGGGCAACTACAGAATTAATGGCTAATATGGCCTCTAAATATAAGACAAATATCATTGCAGGCAGCTATATAGAAGAAGGAACTGACGGAAAATTCAGAAATACTTCCATAGTATTCAATAGATCAGGTGAAATAATTGGCAAATATAATAAAATCCATATGTTTTCCTATTATGGAAGTAACGAAGGAGAATTTATCACTCCCGGAACTTGCAGTACAGTAGTAGAGACTGATATTGGCAAAATTGGCCTTAGTGTTTGTTATGACCTAAGATTCCCTGAATTATACAGATCACTAACCTATGCAGGTGCACAAATAATAGTCTGCCCTGCGGCATGGCCTTATCCAAGACTGGAACACTGGCTAACCTTGAATAAAGCAAGAGCTATAGAAAATCAGGTATATTTCATCGCTGTTAATCAGGTAGGTAAAACCAACGGCGCAAGAGTAAATCTGGGTCATTCAATGATAATTGATCCCTGGGGTGATGTAATTACATCAGTGGGAGATGCAGAAGGCGTTATGATGGCAGAGATTGACCTTGATACGGTGAAAAAACTAAGAGAAGAATTCCCTGTTCTAAATGATCGAAACTTGAACGCTTATCAGGTTTAAGTTCTTACAGTTTCCTTATTATCAGGGGTATCATCATATTCGCTTAAGTCATACAAATCTGCTTCCAGTTCCTCAATATGAGCTTTAAGATGCTTTAAACTTCTTTCAATCCTTGGCATTAAACTATTCTTATTTCTTAAAAACTGTACATTGATAAACTTTATAGATGATAAATTGTCCAGATAAAGCTTTCTTGCTCTTAAAATTCTTTCATATATTTTCTTATGTATAAATTTTTCACTCTCAGAAAGGCATGTAGAAAGCGTTCCAAGCGTAACTTGAGAATCTTTAATCTTATCTTTCGCCACTTCCAGCCTAAATTGCTCTAAATGTTCTTCTAATTTACGATAAATATCAAGCATAAATTTTTTCTTTTTAGAAAGGTTAATCTCAAAATACTTCTTAGTACAGATATAGCCGCTTTGAATCAACCATTTTTTGTCTTCATCAGCGATATTAAAGTCAATAACCTGCGTTTTCCCTGCATCAATACTTACAATGTCAAATTGGTCGTTCTGTCCATAAGTGCTGGTCAGTATATCAGTAGAAATATTATATGAAGTATCAAGAATAGCACTAAAATAATCGAGTAGACTGTTTATTTTTCTACCCTGCCTATCTCCTTCAAGCCTAAATTCAAGAATTCGCGCACTGGAACTTGATATCAGGTTTTTTGAAAATAGCCAAATCGGGAAATTGTTAATTACATCACCATCAACAAGACATTCATCATCTTCCCATATAGGTTTAAAGAAACCGGGAATACTTATGGAAGCCCTTATTGCATAAGCGATTTCAACATCAGGAGTTGTGCTTTTACTGTATTCTTTAAAAGTTGTATAACTAATATTCGTTGCAATTATGACTAAATCTTTTTTAATATCCTTAAAAGTTACAGGCTCATTACCTTTGGGGTTAAATTTTTCTCCATAGATCTTGCTTTCTATAAGTTTTTTTAGAGTAAAATATAATTTTTCTCCCTTACAAATACCAAAATCCTTACCCATAGGAATATACAAATCACGAAAAGTTTCAAAAGAAGTATTAAAGATAACATCACTTATTTCTTCATATGTATAGCCAACTGCATAAAGAGTAGCGAAAATAGATCCAACAGAAGACCCTGCATATCCTGATATATCAATACCTAATTCTTCAAGGGCTTTAATTACACCAAGATAAGCTGTGCCTCTTACCCCACCACCTGCAAATATACAATAATAATCAGACATGTTGACCTCTTCGATAAAGTGTTATACTTCTCATCTTTTTATAAATAAGTAATTATTCCTTATCATCATTATTCAATGACTAATATTAAAAGATATCATGCATTTCTAGTATTTTATAAAAAGAAAAAGTAAATAATTATTGGAAAAATAGGACTATTAATTTGAGATAAAATATGGAATCTAGTAAAATAAAAACTGGTGATACCAAGTAGGGGCATATTCGTACAATTCGCAAGCTCATCTACGAATACAGCCATATCACCTAACTTCAGTTATCGACTAAAGTTATTGTAGTACTATTTAAAAGGCTTACTACATTCTAACACTTATTCTTGTAAGGAAAATTTTAGTAAATTTATTATCAGGAGCTGGACAAATGGGTATATCAGTAGTAATACATACTTATAATGCGGATAAATATCTTGAAGAATGCTTACAGTCTGTAAGTTCTGTTGAGGAAATTATTATATGCGATATGCATAGTACAGATAGAACAATAGAGATTGCTCAAAAGTACGGTTGTAAAATTATTTATCATGAAAATTTAGGCTTTGCAGACCCTGCAAGAAATTTTGCATTGAGTCATGCCACGCAGGACTGGGTCTTAGTGGTTGATGCAGATGAAATTATAACTAAAGAGCTTCTTGATTACTTAAGAGAGGTAACTCAAAAACCTGATTGCCCTGATTGTTATCAGATTCCAAGAAAGAATTATGTCTTTGGCAAGTTTATGCGCTCCTTGTATCCAAACTGCATATTAAGATTTTTCCGCAGGGGCAATGTTTCCTTCAGTAAGCATGTTCACTGTACACCTGATGAAATCAAAGGTAAAGAGATAAAAATTGATCCCAAACGAGAAGAACTCGCTATGATTCACTATAATTATGATACCGTTGCATCGTTTATGTCACGCACAAATACATATACGTCTTTGGAAATTGAGAAAATGGTAAAAAGAGGATTTAAGTTTTCTCTCAAGTTCCTAATTTTTAGACCTTTAGGTGAATTTATAAAAAGATACTTCCTAAAAAGCGGATATAAAGACGGTTTGCACGGTTTTATCGTGGCTTATTTATTAGCCATGTATGAAACCATTGCCATAATTAAGTTATGGGAATATGAAAAGAATCAAAAACTGGTAAAAAAAGAAAATCCTGTTCCTGAAAAAATTGAGGAAACTGTATTTTAAGGCTTATAAAGTAAAAGCTGGAATATTATAGTTATTTCTTAGACACAAAAGGATTATCCTTGATATAAAATCTCCAGGGATAATCAGCCGCTAGTTTTATTCCTATTCGAGTTGTGGTAATTATCTTATTTTCCGGGATTTTACTGCCCTTTTCTATCCAAATGCTTGAATCAGGATTGGTTAGATCCACAGTATTAAGATCTTTTGTTATATTTAATTCTCGGCATAGTTTTCCCGGCCCGTTTGTGTTTTGAACAGGAGTTATTGGTTCTAATGCTCTTATTAAAACAGCTCCTGCTGTATCTTCAGGTTCGGTTACTACATTAAAACAGTGATACATGCCATAAATGAAATAAACATAGGCAATTCCCGGCTCTCCAAATAGCGTTATTGCTCTTGGGGTTTTTCCCTTAAATGCATGACATGCCGGATCATCTTGAGTATAAGCTTCTGTTTCAACTATAATTCCGCTTAAAATCTCATCTCCAACTCTTCTTGATAATTTACAACCAAGAAGATCCCTGGCTACTGTCAGAGTTTTTCTGTTATAAAAGTCTTTAGAGAGAATATTCATAGTTATATCTTAATAGATTTTCCTGTAAATAAAGTAACTACGCTTTCTTGTTTTAGTATTATCGTTAGTATCTTTTAAAATAAAGTCCATTTTTTTAACTAACTTAAAATTAATCGGAATCTCAGAGAAATCAATCATATTAATTAAATAAACAGGTTGTTCTGAAAGAGAAGAAACAAGTTTTACACTCTTATCATAATATAAAATGGGGCTTTTGGCCTTATCAAAAACAGGTTTATTATCTTTAACACTATAATCAAAAGTGATCTGTTTATCATTTATCATTTCTATGTTCTGGTTTTTACCGTTAATTACAAGAAAATCATAGTCATCATAGTTTTTTCGCTGTTTTAACAGTTCATATCTTAAAGGATACAGCTTCCAGGTTGAATTCTCTTCAAAAAATGGGTAATACAATTCATCATCATAAAATATTAAACCTATTTTTGAATTATCAGGAGCAATTTTGCCTAGATATTTAACTACAGGATAAGATAACACTCTTTTTGAGAAAACTGCCTCTTCTCTCAATCTTGTTTCAGCTCTATGTTCAGTAAAATTATACTTGAATAAAGTTTGGCAGACTTGCAAGAAAGGTTTTGTAATGTTAGATACAGGCATTACAGCATAGTTAAGTATGACTATTAAAGAAATAAATCCTTTTTGAATAGATATCTTACGCTGATAGCTTAAAGCAAATAAAGTAGAACTTATGGAGACGGCTGATAACAAATATCTGTTATTCCAGATACAAAATCCCATTAGTGCAGAGATTGTAATTATAAAGCCAACTGTCACCAAGCCAGTAAGGCTTATATAAAACATTTTATCTCTGTTAGAAATGATTTTTATAAAGCTATATCTGGCCATAACTGGTATTAATATGAGGAAACCCAATAACCCAAACTTAGCTACATTTTCATGAATAAGTGTATTAGGCTTGGATATATCCAGAAAAAGCAGCCCATCAGTACTTTTTAAATGAAACAAGTTAAATAAATAGTTTTTTATACCTAAGTAATAAGGTGTAAGACTTTCAGCAGCTTTTATTCCTGTAAAATCAATAAACAATAATGAATATCTGATTATATTAGCTGTAAATGTTTTAAAACTAATGGAAATACTATGCCTGCTAACATAAAATTTTGTCCCCAGGAAATTTCCAAAATCCAGATAATTGAGAATATAGTTATATGAGCTCAAAATTAAAAAAGCGGGAATTGATGCCATTATGAATACAGCTACAGGCTTATAAAAAAGCTTCTTTTTCTCTCTTACAGCTATTAGAAGATAGATTATTCCAAATATTGGTATAAAGAAAAATGCAGTGGTTTTAATGCCCAGATTAATGCTAAAAGCTATGGCTGAAAATACAAGAGCTTTGTTGCTATTCTCTTTAACACCATAAACAAACAAATATAAAGAAGTAAACAGGAAAAAAGCAACCAGTAAATTAGTTTGAGCGCTCACAGATTCCAGGATTACTACAGGTAATGATGCAAATACAAATATAGTCCATAATATTCTTCTCGTTGAAATATTTAGATATCTTAAATAGGAGAAAACAGTAAATATACAGCCTAAATAGGCTAAATATTGTGGAAATATGGACAAATAATCTTTCTTAAAAAACACCATTGACCAGAGCATTAATATCTCTGAATTTATAGGAAGGATTATTTGTCTGATTGAGCTTGTTTCAAAATGGGCAAGGGTTTCATTTTGAATCCAAAATCCAATTCGTGCAAGATGATATGACATACTATCAGCAGAGTTAGTCGGAGCGATTATTGTAAGAAGCAGGCTAATTAAGCTTGAAAAAATAAAAAAGATGGCAAGTAACAGTAATATCTTATCTTTTTTAACAGCCTGATAAATTTTATCTTTTATTAATCTGATTTCCTGAAAATCAATACGGGGCGATTGCTTATGTTTCCAGTAATAAATAGATAAAATGAAGACAATTATATTGCAGAATAATAAACCTGAAGGGGTAACCTGTTTTGTCATAGAAAGGATTTCAATACTTACAATTATTTGAGATACAAGTATCAAAACCAAGTAAAGGATTGAATTCTCAAATCTTCTTGATTTTATTGTGCTTGCCAAGAAATAAGATGAAGATAAAACCAGACAAAAAGAAATTATAAATTGTGCTACGCCTATCATATTAACCTTTACTAAACTTACCTTTTAATTCATTATAAAATAAAAAAGAGTATGAATTATGTAATTCATACTCTTTTTACCGAGATCATATTTCTAATTAGTTATTTTAGATAATGATTTTTTCTTTTCAAGGTATTCATTTATAGCTTTTGCAGCTTTTTTGCCTGCGCCCATTGCGTTAATTGCATTTGATTCGCCTGTAGGTGCAACATCTCCGCCTGCATAAACTCCTGGTATTGAGCTTAAACCTGTTTCAGGGTCAATTATTATGTAACCTCTTGCATTAACATCTAGATTTAATCCTTCTTCTAATGCTGATTTTTGTATGATAGGATTTGGATTTGTACCAAGTGCTACTATAACAGTATCAACGCTCATATCAATAATTTTGCCTTTAACAGGAATAGGTTTTCTTCTGCCGCTTTCATCAGGTTCACCAAGTTCCATAACCTGAAGCTTCATTCCTGATACATATCCATCCTGACCGATAATTTCAACCGGAGAATGTAAAAGTTTGAAATTTACTCCTTCTTCTTTGGCATGCTCAATTTCAGCTTTTCTTGCAGGAAGCTCGGCTTCTGATCTTCTATAAACTATAGTAACCTCATCAAAACCTATTCTCTTTGCAGTTCTGGCAGCATCCATAGCAGTGTTGCCACCGCCTATAACTGCAACCTTCTTACCTGTTTTGATAGGAGTCGGATACTCAGCTCTGTTTGCTCTCATCAGGTTAACTCTGGTGAGAAATTCATTGGCTGAATAGACACCATTATAATTTTCACCGGCGATATTAAGCATCATTGGCAATCCGGCCCCGCTGCAAATAAATGCAGCATCATAACCATCATCAAATAAATCCTGCATGGTTAGAGATTTACCTATAATTACATTGGTTTTAAACTCGACACCGATTTGCTTTAAAGAATTAATTTCTCTGTCTAAAGCAGTTCTTGGTAATCTAAATTCAGGAATGCCATACCGTAACACTCCACCAAGGGCATGAAGGGCTTCAAATACGGTTACATGATGACCTGCTTTTGCTAAATCAGCTGCTGCTGAAATGCCGGCACAACCTGAACCTATTATTGCAACTTTTTGTCCACCTGAATTTACTTGAGGAGAACTAGCATTTGTTTTATCTCCGACATATCTTTCAAGTGCTCCTATGGCAACAGGTTTATCTTTTATGCCTAATACACAGTTTCCCTCGCATTGTCTTTCCTGAGGGCATACCCTGCCGCATACAGATGGCAATAAATTGGTTTCTCTTATTAACTTTCCTGCTTCATCGAGATTTCCCTCTTTGATTTGCTGAATAAATTCGGGAATATTTACATTGACAGGACAACCTGCGACACATTTAGGATTTTTGCAATTAATGCATCGTTTAGCTTCATTTAATGCCTGCTCATCTGTGAAATTTTTTTCTACTTCTTCAAAATTCCCACTTCTATATTCCGGATCCAATGCAACAGGGATCTGTCTTTCAATTTTTTCTATGGTCATTATTTGCTTCCTTGGTGATATAATCACATCTAACACTCATTGATGATAACATCATTGCTGACTTATCGATAGATTATACGTTATGTTCGCTATAATTCTGATCATTTCGATCAGCTCTTACTCTTTCTATAATCACATCAACTTCTTTTTCATCAAGAGTTTCTTTTTCGAGCAGAACTTTAACGATTTCATCAATTATATCTTTGTTTTCTATGAGTATTTGTTTTGAAAACTCATATCTCTCTTCAACTATTTGCTTTATTTCTCTGTCTATAATTGATGCAACTTCTTCAGAGAAGTTTCTTTCGTGACCATAATCCCTACCAAGGAATACATGCTCATTCTGTTTACCAAAAGTCATCGGACCCATTTTTTTGCTCATACCGTATGAAGTTACCATTTTTCTTGCAAGATCGGTAACTTTTTCAAGGTCATTTTGAGCCCCTGTGGTAATTTCATCAAATATGATCTCTTCTGCGATTCTACCACCAAGAGTCATGGCCATTCTATCAAGCAATTGTGTTCTGCTATAAAGAACCTGATCATTTTCAGGCAATGTCATGGTTAAACCAAGGGCCATACCTCTTGAGATAATGGTTACTTTATGCAATGGATCACAATTTTTAAGAAGTTTTGCCAGTAATGCGTGCCCTACTTCATGATATGCAATAATCTCTTTTTCTTTTTCCGAGATTAAGCGGTTTTTCTTTTCAGGACCTGCTATTACTTTATCAATAGCTTCTTCCATATCTTCCATATCAATTTCTTTTTTGTGTCTTCTTGCTGCAAGAAGAGCGGCTTCATTTATTAAGTTTGACAAATCAGCACCTGTAAAACCGGGAGTTCTTTTTGCAAGAACTTTTAAATCAACTTCTTCAGATAAAGGCTTGCCTTTAATATGTACATCAAGAATCTGTGCTCTTCCCAGCACATCAGGTCTGTCAATTACAACTTGCCTGTCAAATCTGCCCGGTCTTAAAAGAGCATTATCAAGAATATCAGGTCTGTTTGTAGCAGCTATAATTATTATTCCTGTTGTACCGTCGAAACCATCCATTTCAACAAGCAATTGGTTTAAAGTTTGTTCTCTTTCGTCGTGACCGCCGCCTAAGCCAGCACCACGCTGTCTTCCAACTGCGTCAATTTCATCTATAAACACAATACAAGGGGCGTGCTTTTTAGCCTGTTCAAATAAATCTCTGACCCTTGACGCACCAACACCAACGAACATTTCAACAAAATCAGAACCGCTTATGCTGAAAAACGGAACTCCAGCTTCACCGGCAACTGCTTTTGCCATTAATGTTTTACCTGTACCGGGTGCACCGACTAAAAGTACTCCTTTAGGTATTTTAGCTCCAAGAGCAAGGTATCTTTCACCGTTTTTTAAGAAATCAACGACTTCTTCCAATTCCTGTTTAGATTCATCAATTCCCGCTACATCAGCAAAAGTTACTTTAACTTTACTATCAAGCACCATTTTGGCTTTACTTTTGCCAAATGACATTGCTTGAGAACCGCCACTTTGCGCACTTCTGAACATTAGGAATAAACCTACAAGCAGTAAAATAGGAAGAATCAGTGAACCTATCAATCCAACCCACTGACCGGAATTATTTGGAGGTTCTACACTGATATCAACATTCTGATTTTCAAGTTTATCTATTAAACTTGGATTATCAGAAGGCATTAGAACCTTGTATTTGGTTTCAGTTAAGGCACTGTGTGTAGGTTCTGTCTTTGGATTAGCTGTAAGTACATTATTAGTAATTTGTACTGACTCAATTTTATTATCTTTAACTAATTTCATAAACTGACTATATGATAAATCCTGAATAGAATCAGTTTTTGAAGTAAGTACTGTTACCATAAATGCTAATAATATCAGTACCAGTGTTATGTATACTCCTGTTGTTTGGTATTTTTTCATAAATTGCTCCCTTGAAAAATATGACTCCGTATTAATTACATTAAAAACACGTTTTTAGAAATGCTCCTAATAAATTACCTAATCGTTCTTAATATATTTTACTATAATTTTATTTAAAGTTTTTTATAAGAAAGTAAGTTATAGACATTTATGTATTGCCTTAAAAGGGTGCTAAATGTTAGTATTTAGTTAATGTGATCTAAGATTATTTAATAAATTAATAATAAATTTATTTTTTTATTAATTTTTAGGCAGACAGTTACCTATTTTTTATCCAAAATTCATACTAATCGTCGACCTTAATTTTTGTAATATTACTATAATTAAATGTGTAACGAATTGGAAAGTATTATAAATCCTATAAAGCTATCTTAAAATAATGGGGAAATAATATTTCAAAAAAAATTACTTGTGTGTTAAATTAAGATAACCGACGTGTTTAGGAGGAAAATCCTTGAGCGATAAAATAATAATAAATGGAGGCAGAGAGCTCACCGGTGAAATCTCTATAGGTGGAGCCAAGAATGCAGTTTTAAAGATAATGGCTGCCGCTATTTTAGTGGATGATATATGCGAAATACATAATGTTCCTGAGTTAACTGACGTAAAAACCATGATTGAAGTTATCAATCATTTAGGAATTAAGACAAAATATAAGCCGGAAAATAGTTCTTTAATTATAAATGCAAAACATATAACCAATTATGAAGCTTGTTATGAACTTGTTAGTAAAATGCGGGCTTCTTTTATTGTATTAGGAGCACTGCTTGGCAGATGTAAAGAAGCAAGAGTTGCTCTTCCCGGCGGATGTGCAATTGGAGAAAGACGAATTGACTTCCATATTAAGGGATTAGAAGCATTGGGTGCTCAAATAAAAATTGAGAACGGTTATGTTATTGCAAAGGCTAATAAGCTTACAGGAGCTGAAATTCTACTTGACAGGCCAAGTGTTGGCGCTACAGAAAATATTATGCTCGCTGCTGTATTAGCTGAAGGTTCAACTATATTAAGCAACGCAGCGCAAGAGCCTGAGATAGTTGATCTTGCAAATTTCTTAAATGCAATTGGTGGAGATGTTAATGGCGCAGGTACATCTGAGATCATAATTAACGGTGTAAAACCTGGGGAATTGCATGCCGCAACCTATACCACAATCCCGGACAGAATAGAAGCAGGCACATATATGGCTGCAATTGTAGCTACAAAAGGATCAGCTATAATTCGCAATATATATCCGGCTCATTTGAGTGCTATAACAAGCAAGCTTAGTGATATGGGTGCAAATATAAATATTATAGATCCGGTTAGTATAGAAATATCCTGTAAGTCCAGACCAAAAGCCGTAGATGTTGTTACTCAGCCTCACCCCGGATTTCCTACTGATCTGCAATCACCATTTATGTCAGCTTTAACTATTTCTAAAGGCATAAGTGTAATTACTGAAAGTATTTATGAAAACAGATTCAGACAGATTGGCGAATTAAGAAGAATGGGTGCTGACGTTCAACAAGAAGGCAACCACGCTATAGTTAAAGGTGTAAAACAATTAACCGGTGCGCAGGTTAAAGCAAGTGATCTGAGAGCCGGTGCCTCTTTAATTGTAGCCAGTTTATGTGCAAATGGAATTTCTGAAATAGAAAGTCTTTATCACATAGACAGGGGTTATGAAAAACTGGTTGAGAAACTTAGCGGCTTAGGTGCTGATATTTCACGCGTAGAAGATGATACCGTTGCTGATGTAAATATACAAAACCATAACGAAATAAGAATCTAAGGATTAGGGAAATGGCTCAATACAAAAGATGGTACGATCACGATCCTTTATTAATGGAAGTGATTCATCTTCTGAAAGATTATAAGGATGATCTTAGATCCCAAGCTCAGGTATTTCTTGAAAAAATAGAATCACAGGTTAGCAAAGATGCTCTGGATTCTTTCTATGATATGGTTAAACCCTTCAATGGGAATCGTTGGTACGATGAGGATCCTGTACTATCTAAAACTATTGAGTTATTAAGAATAATTCCGCCGGAAATCCAAAGAAAAGCAGCTGAAAATTTCCTAAATTCTCTAAAAAATCAAGGAATAGATCCTGGCCTCATAAAGTAAGGCCAGACAAGTATAAAACTCTTTGCCAATCAAGGTTTCGGTATTAATCAGTATAATTACTGGTATCTATATATTTTCTTTGAGCACTATAAAGACCTGCCAAAAATCTTACTGATAACTTTACATCACTAAGTATTGTGTTTACCATTTTTTCTGCAAGTTTTTTATCAGCTTCACTAATTTCTTCCTGTCCTTTAAAACTTACTGTATCTGTAGTAAGTGGTGTTTTTATAGGGTTTTTAATTGTGTGTTCTACTCTTAAAGGAATATTTGTTTGCACTAAAGATCCAAAACTAATATTGCTAATCATCATTGCCTCCTCTTCTATATGCTGGAATGAATTCGGCTTTATTTAAGAAATAACCATGCTGTGCAGGTAAAGTCCGAACTCCCCAAAACTTGAGTCTATAAAGTTTATATGGCAAAGAAGTCTGATTTGATATTAGAAACATGTTTAATAATTCATGAAAAGTATTAGTTAGTAGGAGTAGTTCCTATAAAAATTCAAAAATGGTTTTATATTTTTTCGATAAATTAGTACTTTTCGCTGGTTTTTATACGTTTTATGGGATTTATTTTATTAAAATTTTTTCTAATCTTTTTTATTTTTATCTATTCTTGTAATTTTCTTTTTGTTTTTAGTTTTTGGCGTTTCTTTATCAGATACTATCTGTAGACGTCTTACAAATTCCTCATAAAAACCGCAATTTGTGACATACATAGTACCTTCCATAGATACAATTCCCATGGCCAGAGCCTGCAGCAATGGGCATGCCACTCCTTCTGTAAAGTTTTTACAAGTCATACATTGATCTTGTTTTTCTACGTGAACGCTACCGTTGTAATAATACATATTTTTTCCTTGCTCAGGGATATAACATAAAGCAGACTTAATATCTATCCTATAATGCCAGTAAATTTTCAGCTAACAAGAATATACCTGTTAATTTATTATACCTGATTTGATCAGGTTTAAGAATAATATTTGTATTATTAAAAAATATATTTAGAAGCTGTCTTGTTAAAGTTGAATCGCCTTGCCAAGCAAGCCGCTTGCAACTTTAACCGCAGTCCATAAGGCGAGCCTGTAAAGATTCTATATCTTGATTTTTATATTTTTTAACCAGACAGGCTCTTATAATATTAAGCCGAATCACTAAGGTAAAAATTAATATGTTTATTCAAATGGATAATGTTAAAAATGTAGCCGTCTGAAATAATCTTTTAAGTATACCTATAGAAGAAGGGTGAAAGATTATGAAAGTAGAGATAGTTCCCGGATGCATTTCTTGTGGAGCTTGTGAAGCAATTAACAGTGAAGTATTTACGATGGACGATATAGCCCAAGTTAATGAAGAGAACGTTACCGGTAATGAAGACGATTGCAGAACAGCAGCTGAAGCTTGTCCAGTCAGCGTAATTAAAATTACCGAAGACTAAGGACAATTTAAAAATCAAAAAGGATTATTCACAAAATATATTTAGGAGAAATCCTAATGGAAAAATTTGGTTTATTTAGAAATAAACAGGAAATCGGTCAGTTTCAAACTATGGCAAATCGAGAAGACAAAGGTTTTCTCGAAGAATTCTATGCGATATTAATGTCGATAGTTCCTGCAGCAGGAAACGAAAATCTCAGAAATAAAACATGGTCTCATTTGGATGAGGATTTTGACTTTGATATAGGTGAAAATCATTACTCAGTCAGATATTATGGACGATCATAAAGATATTGTTTGAGAGATATTATCTGATTTAATGTTTATCACACAAGAATTTTTTGGCAAAGAGGGTCTGTATTTACAAAATTTATAGCCTTATCTACATTGGCCGGATTTGATAATACCGTATAAAAATCTTCTTTTACAGTGGGAGCCTGTTTAACAGCTTCAATAAATTCGTTTTTGTTTACTGGATTTTTAGACACATAATTAAAGAAACCTGTATTAATCAGGAAATCTTTAACAAGTTCAAACTGATTATTTTGAATATAACTGCATACGTATGTAGCTATACCTACTTGAATGCCGTGCATTTTGCATCCTGTTGTGATTTGATCAAGCGCATGAGAGATTAAATGCTCACTTCCACTTGCAGGTCTACTGGAACCTGCTATTTCCATGGATAATCCATTCATTAAAAGTGAATTTGCCAGATGATAAATAAACTTGGGCTCTCTAATGTTTTTATTCTGATAATTTAAAAAGTCTATTACGGTATTTTGAGATATCAGGTAAGCAAAATCATTAAAAGTCTCTTTTCCGATATTTACAGCCTCTTTCCAGTCCCAGCCTGCTGTGATTTTTGATATTAAATCACCAATTCCTGAGTAAATACAAGATTCAGGAGATTCTTTAACCGCATTAATATCAACAACGATTCCGTATGGAATTTTTGCATTTACGGTTTTTCTTTTACCTTCAACCAGTAAAGATGATAAAGGACTACAAAAACCGTCATTGGAGGTTGAAGTAGGGACACTTATAAAAGGCAAAGCCAACACATGAGCACAGTATTTGCTGTAATCCAACGCCTTTCCTCCGCCTATTCCTATCAATGCACCTACTGTCTTTGGAATATTAAAAGCAGTATGAATAACATTTTCAATATGAATTTCTTCAATAGTATTTTGATGAACTACATTAATATCAGACTTTTTAAAGCACTCATAAATCTGATTTCCGTATATTTCCTCTATTCCTGCGCTGAAAAAACAGGCAACATTTTTAAGTGAAGACTCTTTCAGGTATTTCCCAAGATAATTTAACTCACCTTCACCAATTTTTAGAATAGATGGAACCGATATTTGCTGTTGATTTAACTTACTCATTTTAGTAGTGCTCCTGTGGCATTGGTCGTTAACTTATGTTAGGTAATATGGATATATTCGTAGACGAGCTTGCGAGTTTTACGAATGTGCCCCTACTTGGTATCACCCTCATTTTTTAAATAATCCAAAATTTCACAGTAAGACTTAAACTCTTTTGCTTCAATTGAAGCTTGTTTGCATAACTCAAGAAGTAAATCCCGGGCAAAAACCTTATTTGCAAATCGGGCTGCTTCTATATCAGGCCTTCCATCTCCTGCAAAAATCAGAAAGTTATCATCACTTTTTAATGATTCTGCAACTAATTTTTTACTAATACCATATTCTTCAGAGTAAAAAGGATTATTTTTATCAGGTTTTAATATATTTAATCCCCGATCCTTAGAATAACAGCTCTTGTTACTGATCACTTTTACTAAGTTTGAGACTTGCAAATGTTCAAGAATAACATTTATATAATAATCAGCACCTGCGCTAACTATATAAAAATCTATATTATTTGCATGACAGTATTTGGCTGTATCAACAAATCCTTCCTCAATAGGCAATTCCAGAATTGATGAGTGGAATTCATCTTTATCCAGATGAATTTTTTTGAAAATCCGGGTTAAAGCCTCAACATGCCTAATTTTTCCTTTTTGATAATCAAGCCAGGGCTGTATATCTGATTCAGTCAAAAACTTTCCTATCACAAAGTAGAAAAAATCAACTTTACTTATAGTTCCGTCAAAATCGGATATTAAGACTTTTTGTCGGTTATTTAAGTTCATTTTTGATCCTAATTAGTTTTGTAATAAGAAGCAGCCTTCAAAATCAACATGATTTTTACGCTGTCCTGATTAGTGAATCAGTATACCAAAATTAAATAAGAAGAGAAAGAATCTTTAAACCCTTTCTCTACTTATTTAAATATATAAAATTGGCAATTAATATTTAGTACGGTTTAATTTTTCTCTTAACTCGCGAAATCTTATAATATCTTCCTGAGCTTTATAACTTTCTTTAAATAAAACCTGAGATGATGGATGTACCATCAATATATAATCTATATGAACCTCTAAGAACTTGTATTTTCTAGGCGGAGAATTTTGTTTTCTATTAACGATTTCAGCATCAGTAACAGCTAAAAACCTTCTTTCTCTATCATTCAAAAGGTCTGTTAACTCTCTATTTGAGTCAGTATACTTCGATACGTATACGACTCCCTTTATATCATGGTCTACTGTTAAAATAAGCACTTCTAATGGTGTAGTATCAATGTGTTTTGACATATTCCAGCCTATCTTTATCCTTGAGTAATTATCTCAGTTAAACCTTAATTCTAGTATAATACAAAACTCTAAAAATATAATAGCATTTTTAGTAATGCTAAACAGAAACTGAAAATTTTAAGTGGCCAAGCCACATTATCAAGTCATCAATCATTTCAATAATACAACGTATTATTATGAGCCCAGCTAAGTCATATTCTTAAGCCCTCGGTTATTCCAACGATACTGTGTTTCATTACAAAGTGGACTTCGGTTATTAATATAAGTTGGGTGTTGAATATTGCCTATTTCTTAGTCTTGAATCAATTCATATAAGTTTATTTCATAATATTTCAAATTGTAAATTAAAATAATCGTCGAAAATTTAATAATATTTAAAGTTATAAAAAAACTTGTTTTTTGCTGATAATACAGTTTAACAGCAATTTTAAGCTGGAGTTATTTAATATTTTATAAAAAAATTATTACTTATTCCAGGCAATTATATTACAGAAAATTTACAATTTATGTTATTATTTTTACTGGATTAAAGAATGCAAAATACTTAGATGCCTAAATTTCAAGCACAGAGTTTAGTGTGGAATATTTATTTTTATTAGTTATCAGACAATCAGTATGGTATCTATAACAAGGAGGGAAGGTTGAAGGATGGTCCAATTATCTAAAGTATTACAGGAAGTTAGGGTTATTCCTAAAAAGATTGATGATTATGAGCCAATTGTTGGTAAAGAAAAAATAGACAGGCTAAAAGAGCTTGCAAAACCTCTAAAAGGTAAGAAAATATTAAACCTGAATACTACTGCATATGGCGGTGGTGTAGCTGAGTTGTTAAAAACTCAAGTTGCATTAATGCAAGATCTGGGTTTGCAGGTTGACTGGTATGTAATGACACCTGTTCCAGGATTTTTTGATGTAACAAAAATATTCCATAACAATATGCAGGGACATTCAGGAACAGTTTCTGATGAACAGAAACAAATATATTTAAATGCTTCAGAGATTAATGCAGGAGGAATTGTTGAAAATTACGACTATGTGATGGCTCATGACCCTCAGCCACTAGCTATGATCGATTATGTAACAGCAAGAACCGGCAAATGGATATGGCGCTGTCACATTGACACCTCTCAACCAAATCCGGATACTTGGGATTTCTTGTATCCATACATGCAAAATTATGACGCGGTTGTGTTTACTCTTGATGAGTTTGTAAAAGAAGGATCGGAATTTAATAACCTTACTTTTATTCCTCCATCAATAGACCCTCTAAGTCCCAAAAACAGTGATATGGCTGAAGAAGAAGTGCAAAATCTGATGGTTAGCTATAATGTTGATCCTACCAGACCATTACTAGTGCAAATATCCAGATTTGATCCCTGGAAAGATCCTCTAGGCGTTATTGATGTGTACAGAAACATTAAATATAGCCATTCGGTAAAAGGTATAAGAGGTGCACAGTTAGTCTTAGTTACAAGTATGGCCCATGATGATCCTGAAGGATGGATTATATATGACCGTGTTGTCAGAAGAGCCGGTGAAGACTTTGACCTTCATGTTTATACCAATTATCATAACGTTGGTGACGTTGGTGTAAAAGCTTTCCAACTGGCAGCTGATGTTGTACTGCAAAAATCACTTAAAGAAGGTTTTGGCTTAACTGTAGCTGAAGCTCTTTGGAAAGGTAAACCTGTTATAGGCGGAAATGTAGGCGGTATAAAACTTCAAATTAAAGACGGAGTAAATGGTTTCTTAGTTTCTAGCATACAAGAAGCTACAGAAAAAACTTTATATTTAATGAAAAATCCTGATGTTGCCAAAAAAATGGGCGAAACAGGAAAAGAGATTATTAGAGAAGACTTCTTATGCATAAGAGAGATTGAAGATCATCTCAAATTATTTAATAAGTTAGCAGATGAACCTTGTACATCAATATCTTGCTAAATTTCTCAATCTCGTTTAATCTTGTTTCAGTATGTAAGCTGGAGAATTTTAATGCCTGAAAAAGATTATTATTTAACAATTCATGGACATTTTTATCAACCTCCACGGGAAAACCCATGGTTAGAGACAATCGAATTGCAGGATAGCGCTGCTCCTTTTCACGACTGGAATGAGAGAATAGCCTTTGAATGTTATACTCCAAATTCTGTATCAAGAATCGTTGATCATAAAAGCCAAATTATTGATGTAGTTAATAACTATTCACTCATAAGCTTTAATATTGGAGCTACACTTTTATCATGGCTTGAGTTATACGCCCCGGAAACTTATGAGAGATTAATTGAAGCTGATCGTCAGAGTGTTGAAGAACATTCCGGACACGGTAATGCAATGGCACAAGTATATAACCATATGATTATGCCACTTGCAAATGAGAAAGATAAATACACTCAAACCATATGGGGTATCAGGGATTTTCAATACCGTTTTGGCAGGAAGCCTAATGGCATATGGTTGGCTGAAACAGCTGCAGATGAAGATACCTTTAAAGTTTTGGTTGACTGCGGCATAAACTTTACGGTTCTTTCTCCATATCAAGCATTAAAAGTAAGGCCAATAAATGGAAATAACAATTCATGGATTGATGTTGGCTGGGGTAATATTGATCCAGGTCAGCCATACAGGTATTATTTAAAAGATAACACAGACAGATATATTGATTTATTCTTTTATGATGGCGCTATTTCTAAATCTGTAGCTTTTGAAAACCTTCTTCATAATGGGGATAGATTTATTAGCAGACTTAAAGATGGTGTTTCACTGGATAGAAACTATAATCAGCTAGTACATATTGCTACGGACGGGGAAAGTTACGGTCATCATACAAAATTTGGCGATATGGCTCTTTCCTACATGTTAAAGAGAAAAGTTCAGGAATCCGGCTTTAAACTAACTAATTATGGTGAATATCTTGAAAAGAATCCTCCGAGATTTGAAGTTGAGATTAAACACCCTTCTTCCTGGAGCTGCTGTCATGGAGTTGGCAGGTGGGAGGATAATTGTGGATGCTCAACAGGAGCACAACCAGGCTGGGATCAAAAATGGAGAAAACCACTTAGAAATGCGCTTGACTGGCTAAGAGATGAACTTGCAATTGTTTATGAAAAACACGCAAGTCGTTACCTGAAAGATCCATGGAAAGCTAGAAATAGGTACATAGATGTGATTTTAGACAGGAATGAATTGTCAATTGGTCATTTTTGCGCACATGAAGGTATTAAAAAACTTTCCAAACAAGAGCAAGTTGAGATAATCAAATTACTTGAAATGCAAAGGCAAGCCATGCTTATGTATACAAGTTGTGGATGGTTTTTTGCTGATATTTCAGGTATAGAAACAACTCAAATCCTTAAATATGCTGCAAAAGCTATTCAAATCGCAGAAGAATTTTCAGAGACGGGCTTAGAAGCTAAGTTTTTAGAACAATTATCTAAAGCAGAAAGTAATATTAGAAAGTTCGGCACAGGCAAAGATGTTTATCTTAAATTTGTCAAACCTTCCGTAGTAAGTATTAAACAGGTGGTAAGCCACTGGGCTATTAGTTCCCTGTTTGAAGAATATAACGATGAAACAGAGATATACTGCTATAATATTAAATCTCTGGACTATCGTAAGGTTAAAAAAGGCAGTACTTCCTTATTACTTGGACGACTTGAAATTGTGTCGAAAATAACACTTGAGCGCAGTGATATGATCTATGCCTTACTGCATTTTGGTGGGGAAGATTTCCATTGCACAATTAGAGGATATTCAGGTGATCTGGAATACAACAAGATCAAAGATGATCTGGTTAATAAATATTATAGTTTACCGCTAACAGAGATAATCAGAAGCCTTGATGATCATTTTGGCAGGGAATATTTTACGTTAAAAGATTTATTTATAGATGAGAGACGTAAAATTATTAGCATTTTAATTAAAGATCAGCTGCAAAGATTTGCTAAAACATATCAAGGTCTATATGAAGAAGGTAAAGGCCCTATGATTCAACTCTATGAGCTTGGCCTTTCTGTTCCTTCCGAATTTAAAATTGCTGCTGAATATACTCTGAGTCGTAATTTTAATGACATTATAATGAATATCGAGGATATAGGGGATCCTGGTTTATTGCAGGAAGCCTTTGATATCAATAAAGAAGCTAAAAAGCTGGGGGTTATTCTTGATTATAAACCAGCAGAAGAAGTTTATAGCTTATATGTCACAGAAAAAGTTAAAGTTCTGGCAGATAATATGGATGTTAAACAATGTGAAACCCTTATTAACGTCTTATCTCTGGCAAATAAGCTGGGATTAAGGCCTAATTTAGCACAGGCTCAGGATCTTTATTTTACTTTAATCTATAATAAAGCCTCTGAATTAATTGATTCATTGAAAAAATCAGAAAATCTCCATATGGATAAAGGTTTTGTGGCTACAATATTAAACCTTGGAGAAAGACTCAATTATAATGTTGAAAAACATTATAATGAGCTTAGCAGGCTAACATCTAAAATTGAGCTATTAAACTAAAGTAGAA
>AMFJ01025329.1_pt1 | contig 23213 bp, 23 predicted proteins | sample 427208 | NCBI WGS metagenome assembly AMFJ01 (sample SAMN02954298, study PRJNA114691) | groundwater metagenome | biome: aquatic; feature: subsurface aquifer; material: sediment; isolation source: subsurface aquifer sediment | place: USA: Rifle, CO | collected 2008-08 | reverse complement strand
ACCTGGTTCGTAGCCAGGTACTCTATCCAACTGAGCTACGAGCGCACGTTAGAACTCAAAATAAAAACTTAAAGTAAAAAGTAAATCAGAAAACAAGAGCGGCATAGCTTATAAAAAAAAATAGAGTTAAGCAATTCTTTTCAAGTAGTTGGTCAAGGATTATTGGCGATGGGATTGGTAAAGAAAAACATGACACTTAAGAATAACAAAAGTACAGCCTTAACCGCTTCACATGAAGCACATGGGTCTACATGAATCCATCTCGTTTGGCGGAGAGAGAGGGATTCGAACCCTCGATGGAGGTTTAAGCCCCCATACTCCCTTAGCAGGGGAGCGCCTTCAGCCTCTCGGCCATCTCTCCGTATTGTTATTTTAGATTTTATCCTTCTTTGTCTTTTTCTTCTTTGTCATCACTGCTTGGTGCAGTTGAATTTTTCTCTTGTTGAATCCGTTGGTAGATTTCTTCACGATGAACGGAGACATTTTTGGGCGCATTAATACCAATCCGCACCTGGTTCCCTTTAATACCAAGCACAGTGACGATAACATCGTCACCTATAATGAGTGTTTCTCCCACGCGTCGCGTCAATATGAGCATTTATCCATCTCCTTTAAACTGCCTTGTTGTATAGTACTTATATCCCTAAATATCACACGTTGTTGCAATATCTCGGTTTTAATATTTATCAAAGTCAGCAATGTTAAACAATATGCTATCTTTGTGCAAATAAGATTTACATCTTTTTGCAATAATTTATTGATGAAAAGCCGTTTATGTTTCCATATGAGCAGGGGTTGCAAGCTTATCCAGCGCAAAGGCTTCATGCACCACTTTGACCCCTTCCTCCAGCATTTTTTCATCGATCACAACAGAAATTTTGATTTCGGAGGTGGTAATCATCTGAATATTAATGCCTTTACTGCCCAGCGCATTAAACATGGTGCTGGCAACACCCGCATGAGAGCGCATGCCAATTCCTACCAAAGAAAGTTTAGCAACCGCTGGATTGCTTTTTACAGCAGTGGCATTCAACTCTTTCGCAAGCGATTCGATGATGTGTAAGGTCTTTTGATGGTCTTTACGGCGCACTGTAAAGGTAAAGTCAGTGGTTGCCTTGTCACTCGCATTTTGGGCAATCATATCGATTTCAATGTTGGCTTGGCTGATTTTACTTAAAATTTTTCCTTCAACACCTGCTTGATTAGGGACACCAGCAAGCGATAAAAGGGCTTCTTCACGGCTGAAAGCAATGCCTGATACTAAACGTTTTTGCATAATCTTATCCTCCAGTGTGACTAAAGTGCCTGGCCCATCAGTAAACGTTGAAAGTACACGAATCGGAATTTGATGTTTACTGGCCAATTCAACGGAGCGCATTTGTAATACTTTGGCGCCCAAACTCGCCATTTCAAGCATTTCTTCAAAGCTGATATGCGAAAGCAAGGAAGCTTCAGGCAATAGATGCGGATCAGTAGTATAGACACCAGCCACATCCGTATAAATTTGGCATTCATCCGCTTTTAAAGCAGCAGCTAATGCAACTGCAGTCGTATCAGAGCCGCCGCGGCCTAAGGTTGTGATATCTCCTCGCATATTAACGCCTTGAAAGCCTGCAATTACCACAATATGGCCTTTTGCCAAATCCTCTCGGATGGCCTCTGTCTTGACATCTAAAATACGTGCTTTTGCATGCGCATCGTCGGTTTTTATCCCGACTTGTAAACTCGTATAAGAGCGGGCAGGACATTGCTTGGCATTTAACGCCATGGCAAGAAGAGCGGTTGAGACTTGTTCGCCTGTTGCGACTAGCGCATCGTATTCCCGTAGATTAGGCTCAGGCGTCAAACTTTCTGCTAATTGGATGAGACGGTCTGTTTCACCCTGCATAGCAGAAACCACCACCACTACATAATGGCCAAGTTGTTTGGTGCTGATAATCTTAGAAGCGACGTGGTGAATACGATCAAGGGTGCCGACAGAACTACCGCCATATTTTTGTACGATGAGCGCCATTACTATTTTTTTCCTAAAAAACGCTTATTTTATATGATCCTGTTCTGCCAAGCTATAGATTCTCGCTTAAAATTAAGTATTTTTAAGGATTTTTTCTTTTACCCATGCTTCAACTAACTGAAGTGCTTTTTCAATGTTTTCAGGTTTATTTCCCCCAGCTTCTGCTAAATCAGGCCGTCCGCCGCCTTTGCCGCCAATCTGGGTTGCAATCATGCTAACAAGCTCACCCGCTTTCATATGGTTCGTATGATCTTTTGTGATTCCAGCGACTACACTGACTTTACCTTTGTCAATAGCGGCAAGCACAATGACTGCACTGCCTAATTTATTTTTTAATTGATCGACAGTACTGCGCAGTGATTTTGTGTCAACGTGATTAAGTACAGCGGTTAACACCTGTATGCCATCTATATTTTTAGCGTGCGATGCTAAATCTTGACCCATGTTGTTTGCCAATTTATCTTTAAGCTGCGCCAATTGCTTTTCTAACTGACGTGTCTTTTCATCTGCTTGCTGCCATTTTTTTTGATAATCTAGCGTGCGGTTTTCAAGCCATTCTAAAGCACCTTCGCCTGTCACTGCTTCAATGCGGCGAATACCGGCGGAAACGCCTGATTCAGAGACGATTTTAAAAATACCTATTTCGCCGGTATGATGTGCGTGTGTGCCGCCGCAGAGTTCAACGGATTCGCCAAATTTAACGACCCGCACTTTATCACCGTATTTTTCTTCAAAGAGACCCAATGCGCCGCTTTGAATCGCTTCTTTCGGGTTTGTGATGCGTACAACGCTCGCATGATCTGCGCGAATTTCTGCATTGACTTCTTTTTCGATTTTTTTGATTTCATCAGAAGTTAAGGGAGATGAATGCGAAAAATCAAAACGTAAACGTTCTGGTTCAACCAGAGAACCTTTTTGAATAACATGTGTGCCTAATATTTTACGCAGCACCATATGTAATAAATGAGTTGCAGTATGATTTAAGACCGTCGCAGCACGCCGTTTAGCATCAACGATAGGTAAAATTTGATCGCCTATTGCAAGCTCGCCTTTTTTTAAAATACCAAGATGCAGATAAGTTTGTCCTTGTTTTTGCGTATCGTTGACTTCAAATACACTATCAGAGGTTTGCAATAGACCCTGATCACCTACTTGGCCGCCCGATTCTGCATAAAAAGATGTTTGATCTAAAATGACAGAACCTTTTTCACCCGCTTTTAATATCTCCACTGTTTTTCCATCACGATATAAGGCGATTACTTGACTTTTTTCGAGTATTTTTTCAGCTAACAAATTTTTATAGCCAATAAATTCTGTTGCAGGGTGATCAGCTGAAACTGTTTGATAATCGGCATCAAATTTACTGGCATCACGCGAGCGTTCCCGCTGTTTTGTCATTTCTGTTTCAAAACCTTCAAGATCAATGTGTAAATTGCGTTCACGCGCCATGTCTCTCGTTAAATCAAGAGGAAAACCATAAGTATCATATAACTTAAATACCGTACTACCCGGAATGAGGGTGCCCGCTAATTCAGAGACAACTTCTTCAAATAACTTTAATCCTTGTGAGAGTGTCACGCTAAATTGCTCTTCTTCTTGCTTTAATATTTTTTCAACGTGTAATTGTGCTTTTTGTAATTCAGGATAAGCATCGCCCATTTCAGCAACTAACGGTTTTACCAATTTAAAAAAGAATGGTTTGCTCAGTCCTAATTTGTGGCCATGACGTAATGCACGGCGGATAATACGGCGTAAGACATAACCACGCCCTTCATTGGAGGGTGCAACACCGTCAGTCATTAAAAAAGCGCAAGAACGAATATGATCAGCAATCACGCGCAAAGAAGTATGAGTCAAATCTTTCGTGTGAGTTAATTTCGCAATACATTTAATTAATCCTTGGAATAAATCAGTATCATAATTATTATGAACGCCTTGCATCACAGCGGTAATGCGTTCAAGTCCCATGCCGGTATCAACAGAGGGTTTTGGAAGTTTAGTGAGGGAACCATCCGATGTGCGGTCATATTGCATGAAAACTAAATTCCAAATTTCAACATAGCGATCGCCGTCTTCATCGTGGCTCCCGGGCGGTCCGCCAACGATATCAGGGCCATGATCATAAAAAATTTCGGTGCATGAGCCGCAAGGGCCTGTAGGGCCCATTGACCAGAAATTACTGTGTTCACCACAACGTGTAAAGCGTGCGGGATCGATTTTTATTTCGTTTAACCAAATATCCGCTGCCTCATCATCTTCTTCATACACAGTGACCCACAGTTTTTTGGGAGATAATTTTAAAACGCGGGTCAAAAATTCCCACGCAAAACGGATAGCGTCTTGTTTGAAATAATCACCAAAACTAAAATTGCCGAGCATTTCAAAAAAAGTGTGATGGCGTGCAGTATAACCCACATTTTCAAGATCGTTATGTTTACCGCCTGCGCGTACACACCGTTGTGAGGATGCCGCACGTTGATAAGGGCGTTTTTCATTTCCTAAAAAAACATCTTTAAATTGCACCATGCCCGCGTTGGTAAACAATAATGTAGGATCATTACTTGGAACCAGTGAACTACTTTTGACTATTTCATGATGTTGTTCACGAAAATATTCTAAAAATAAATGCCTGATTTGGTTAGCGCTTAATTTTTTAGTTGTCATGGTGATCTTCGCTATTTAAAATGCTTTTAATTTGTTCGCTTGTAAAACCTCTTTGCTGCAAAAAGCGCATGTGCTTTGCAGAAGATTTTGGATCGTTCGGCATACTATTTTTAAAGCGTTTTTGCCATATAGCAAGTATTTGAGTAAACCATGCATTATCGGCGATCTTAAGATGATGATCAATGAGTTCTTCAGAAAGGCCGCGCTGTATCAATTCTACTTTAATCCTGAGGGGCCCAAATCCTTTGGTGCGACGGGAATAAATATAGTGTTCAATGAAGCGGTCATGGTTGATTAATTTTTCTTGCACCAATTTTTCGATCATCAAGTGAATATCAGGTTCACTAAATCCTTTCAGCAACAATTTACGCCATAACTCTTTTTCAGAATGTTCACGGCGTGCGAGCAAATCCAATGCAGCACGCCGAATATTTTTTACGTTACTCAGGCGGTTGCTTCCTCAACTTCATTTTCATTCGTTTCAGCAGTTGATTTGACACTGTGCAAGAGCTTTTCCCGAATTTGTTTTTCAATCTCTTCGGCAATTTCTTTATGTTCTTTTAAGAAAATACGGGCGTTATCTTTACCTTGGCCAATGCGTTGGTTTTTATAACTAAACCAAGCACCTGCTTTGTCGACTAAGTTATGGAGCACGCCAAGTTCAATAATTTCTCCTTCACGCGAAATACCTTCGTTATAAAGAATATCAAATTCAGCTTGTCTGAAGGGCGGGGCCACTTTGTTTTTCACGACTTTGACACGGGTTTCGCTGCCTACCACTTCATCGCCGTTTTTAACGCTGCCTGTGCGGCGGATATCTAAGCGTACGGATGCATAAAATTTCAGTGCATTACCGCCCGTCGTTGTTTCGGGGTTACCAAACATGACGCCGATTTTCATGCGGATTTGATTAATGAAAATGACTAATGTATTCGAACGTTTAATGTTAGCTGTCAATTTTCGTAAAGCTTGTGACATCAAGCGTGCTTGCAAGCCCATGTGTGAATCACCCATTTCGCCTTCAATTTCAGCTTTGGGGGTGAGTGCTGCGACAGAATCAACAACGACGATATCAACAGCGCTTGAGCGCACCAGCATATCAGTAATTTCCAGTGCTTGTTCGCCGGTATCAGGCTGCGATATCAAAAGTTCATCGACATTAACGCCTAAGCGTTTGGCATAGGCGGGATCGAGTGCATGTTCTGCATCGACAAATGCAGCTGTGCCGCCTTGTCGTTGGCAGGCTGCGATGACTTGAAGGGTCAAAGTAGTTTTACCGGATGATTCTGGACCATAAATTTCAACGACGCGGCCGCGCGGTAAACCACCGACGCCCAGTGCAATATCAAGAGCGAGTGAGCCGGTTGAAATGACCTCGATATCACGTGTGCTGCTTGCGTCTCCGAGGCGCATGACAGAACCTTTGCCAAATTGGCGTTCAATTTGACTTAAGGCTGCACCTAATGCTTTTTTCTTATTCTCTTCCATTGTGGCGTCCTTTTGCTAAGTTAATAGGGGTGTGCTTTATGCAATAAATTGTAACAACTTTTCGAGGGCAATTTGAATCGATTGTTCGCGAATCTTTTCACGATTACCGGATAAAACATGCACACTGGTTTTGGTTTTCGCATGATTTCCTGCTAAGCCAAACCAAACAGTGCCGACAGGTTTCTCTACTGTTCCACCGGAAGGCCCCGCGATGCCCGTGATGGCAATACTAACATCTCCTTTGCTGTGACGTAACGCACCTTCTGCCATTTCACGCGCGGTTTCTTCGCTCACCGCCCCATATTGACGTAAAGTCGCTGCTTTTACGCCCAATAATTCTTCTTTCGCTAAATTGCTATAGGTGACAAACCCGCGTTCAAACCAATCAGAACTGCCGGCAACATGAGTGACAAAATAGGCAAGCCCGCCACCTGTACAAGATTCAGCGGTGACTAATTTCCATTGGCGTTTTTTTAATTGAGCGCCGAGTGCAGATGAGAGTTTCTGAATGGTGTGCGACATGTGATGTCTGTCAGGTGATTGGAACAATGCATCATACTATGATTTCATTGTACTCTTCAACGGGAGAAAACATTTTCTATCGCCGACGAGGAGATAGCGGCGGCGCGCATATTTTACTAGCGTTTTCTTATTTAACGATAATGTTCCATTTTAATGTGCTTTGAGTTATGTTTCAGGGTGTAAAACCATAACACGCGAAGAGAGAAATTGCTATGCTTGCAGAACTGAGCGCTGCCCAGCATCATACTCCGATGATGCAGCAATATTTACGTATTAAAACAGAGTATCCGCACACTTTGTTGTTTTACCGTATGGGTGATTTTTATGAATTATTTTATGACGATGCTAAGGAAGCCGCGCGATTATTAGATATCACTTTAACTGCACGCGGGCAGTCAGCGGGCAAAGCAATTCCGATGGCGGGCGTGCCTTATCATGCAGCGGAATCTTATATTGCCAAATTATTGCGGCATGGGTTATCAATCGCTATTTGCGAACAAGTGGGCGATCCTAAGACGAGTGTTGGGCCAGTTGAGAGGCAAGTGGTACGGATTTTAACACCGGGCACTGTCAGTGATGCAGCATTTTTGGATGACCATCGAGATAATTTATTAGCGGCAATGTATGAACAAAATAATCATTTTGGTATTGCAACATTAGATATGAGCAGTGGCCGTTTTCATTTGTTAGAAGTAGAAGGTGTAGAAGCGCTTCAAAGTGAATTAGAACGTTTAAAACCCACTGAATTATTGGTCAGTGAAGATTTTAAGCCGCCGTTTGTTTTACAGGGAATGCGTAAGCGTTCTCCTTGGGAATTTGAATTAGAAAAAGCGAAGCGTTTATTGATCGAGCAAATGCAAACGAAAGATCTTGCAGGTTTCGGCTGTACTGATATGCATATCGCATTAATGGCAGCGGGTTCATTGCTGCATTATGTGAGAGAAACACAACGCGCATATTTACCGCATATTCGTGCTATTTATGTAGAACATCGTTCAGATAGTTTGATTTTAGATGCAGCAACACGCAGAAATCTTGAATTAACAACCAATTTGATGAATGCTCCTGACAATACGTTGGCCTCTGTATTGGACTATACGGCAAGTGCGATGGGCAGCCGTTTACTAAAACGCTGGATTCATCGGCCATTACGGCAACAATCCGTGTTAGTAGAACGACAAGAGAGCATTAAAAATTTATTGCAAGGAAGACATTATTTTAAGTTGCATGCGATTTTAAAACAAACAGATGATGTAGAAAGAATTCTTGCGCGTGTTGCCTTAAAATCTGCACGTCCGCGTGATTTAGTGGGTTTGCGGCATACGTTATTATTATTGCCGGCATTGCAGCAGGAATTACGTATTTTTTCAGCGCTGCGTTTAAAAACGTTAATGCATGATATCAGTGAATTTCCAGTGCTTTCCGCTCTATTACAAAAAGCTGTCGTAGAAAATCCGCCAATCACTCTTCGTGATGGCGGTGTCATTGCCATGGGTTATGATGCAGAATTAGATGAGCTTCTCACACTCAGTGAAAATGCCGGGAAATTTTTAATGGAGCTTGAAGAGCGTGAAAAAAAGCGCACTGGGTTTTCAACATTAAAAGTGGGTTACAATCGCGTTCATGGTTTTTATATTGAAATAAGCCGTGTGCAAGCAGAGAATGCACCTCTTGATTATATTCGCCGGCAAACATTGAAAAATACCGAGCGATTTATCACGCCTGAACTAAAAGCATTTGAAGATAAAGCATTAAGCAGTCGTGAAAAAGCATTAGCGCGAGAAAAAATTCTTTACGAAGCATTATTAGAAAAAATAATGACTGAACTTTCTTTATTGCAACAATCAGCAGCAGCATTAGCAGAGTTGGATGTATTCGTTAATTTTGCTGAGCGTGCAGATACGTTGCATTGGACGTGCCCTGTATTAACAGAACAATCAGAAATTCATATTCTAGGAGGCCGGCATCCAGTCATAGAATCGGTTTTAACAGAACCGTTTATTCCAAACGACGTACATTTAACGGAAAAAGAACGTATGTTGATGATTACTGGCCCCAATATGGGCGGCAAATCAACGTATATGCGGCAAATTGCTTTAATTGTGCTGCTGAGTTATACGGGCTCATTTGTTCCAGCGAGAGAGGCGCGCATTGGTCATGTTGATCGCATTTTTACGCGTATTGGAGCGTCCGATGATTTAGCGGGCGGCCGTTCAACTTTTATGGTAGAGATGACAGAGACCGCTGCTATTTTACATCATGCAACGCAGGATAGTTTAGTATTGCTGGATGAAATTGGCCGTGGTACCAGTACATTTGATGGTTTGTCGTTAGCGTTTGCAACGGCTGCGCATCTTGCAAAAAAAATTAATGCATTTAGTTTATTTGCAACGCATTATTTTGAATTAACTTCACTGGCCGATGAAATCAGTACAGTCAAAAATATACATTTTGATGCTAAGATGCATCACGATAAAATTATTTTTTTACACACAGTTCAGGAAGGCCCTGCCAATCAAAGTTATGGTATCCAAGTGGCGCAATTAGCAGGAGTACCGCATAGTGTGATTCAGTTAGCAAAGAAAAAATTACAAGAACTTGAGGCTGATGCAAAGAACCATTCTTATCAAATAGACTTATTTTCGCGAGTGGAAGAAAATAAAGATCACCCGGTGATTGCCGAATTAAAAAATTTAGATCCTAATGCTTTATCTCCCCGGGATGCATTAGTGGTGCTGTTTAAATGGAAAGAATTTTTTAACTAGATAATAATACCATGCTGCATGTGCTAATATGCCGGCAAAATTCTTGCGTTGATTTTTTAAAAAAATGATCTACTGATGGCAGATCTTCTTTATGTTCGCTCGCTTCATCTGCAATTTTTTTAATTTTAAAAAAAGCATTTTTCCAATAATTTTCTCGTCCGCTATCTTTGCAGACGGTAATACCCATGGGTTTATAAAAAGAATCGTTTTGATTTGCTGCAGATATTTCATTCAACATTTCATTGAAAATCGCTATTTTTTTTCTATCAAACTCTGTTTTAATCTTTTTCTTAATAGTATTTAATAAATATTTGATGAGCATGCTCTTCGTTAAATTTAAATTTCTTTTCTGGGAAATAATTTCTTTTATTGCATTGCTGTCATCGGTACTCAAGGCATGATAAATCCGTTTTTCAATTTCATGATGAAGAATTTTGTTAAAATTAAAATTAACTTGTTTGCAGGTGACTACAAAGTGAGAGAAACTATCCAGAGTTCTTTTATTTAATTGAATTGGACGTCCGTCCATTAGTGCTTGAAGCCGTGTATTTAAATTGATTTTTGCTGTCTCTAGTAAGTATATATCACTTAATAAATTAAGGGGATTTTTAAATATCTGTGATCCGCAGTAAAATAAATTAGAGCGTTTAGATTCTGTCGTATTATTTTCTATGTATAGGGTAGAGCAAAGCGTATCTAAATTGTCATAAATATATTCTAATTCAATATCGGTCAGTAAATGATCTGAAGTTAATAAAATAAAATTATCAATAATCATTTTTACATAGGAAAGATTAAGCCAATCATTTTTTCGATCGCTTAAATCAAAATGGTAATGGTTAAATTCTCTATATGAAATTTTTTGAAGATCTATTATTTGAAGCGAACCTGCCGATAAAAACCAGCAAATATAAGGATTTGAAAATAATTTTTTTATGCCTGGATTCATTAAGTATTTGGCTGATTCTGAATCTAAATTTTGCATGATATTGAAATTTAATTTTCCGTCTTTTATTAATTGAAAATAAAATTCATCGCTGATCACGGCTCTTGAATCAACAGACGTATTTTTTGCTTGATCGACGGTTATTTTATTTAAATTGATAAAGTTTAATAAGCTAGGGAAGCTGAGGTTAAAAATTTCTTTTTGAGTTAATTTTATTGCATCATTTAATGAAATTCTCTCGTGAGAAATATAATTCCTTACAATTGGGGATTCAAGTATTTTAATTTCTGTGTTTGTTAATTGAAAAATACGGGAAAAACTTTCTTTATTTTTGGTGAAAATAGTGTGATATATTTTATAGGTAAGCAATAGAGATGCTTCTCTCGTTATCTTATTTTTTTCATCTTGAGTGAGTATATTTTTTTGTAATAAATTAGTAAAAATATTTTGTAATGCGGTATCAATCGCTTTTTCTTTGGCGAGATTTTTTTTAAGGCTATTGATAAGGTCATTTAGCATTTCTTCATTTTCAGGGAAATCAGCTAAATAGATGGTGTTATTTATTTCTGGTCGAATTTTAGTGATGATCATTAAATTTATTCGCCGCGCTTGTTCATTTAAAACCAAACCAGCGCTTAGCATGCGTTCAGAATCATGTATGACTGAATAAACTTCTGAATAATTATTTTCTCTCGGCCGTGGTTTTGAAATAAAGAGTTTTTTGTATTCCGAGCGATTTTGAATATGGTTTTGGAGAGCTTCTTTTTCCCATCCTAATGCCAAGGCTGTTTGATGGATTTCTTTTGCAGCCTCTTCGATGGCAACAGAAATTTCTTCAAGAATGTACTCTTGAACCTCGCCTACTGTTGTATTTTCTCCGAATTTTTCAAGTTTCTGGAAAAAAAATTCTGATGCATGAATACATTGTTGTAACAGAAATAATCCATGATTATGATGGAGCATTTTCATAAATGCTTGGTTAAAAGCGTCTATAGCGGAAGAAAGATTTTTTTCTTCTTTAGGCAAATCACTGAAAAAAGATTCTGTAGCAGCTTTAATGGTATAGCGTTGGGTTTCATTCAATGGCATTGATATCACTCCTCCTTGAGTAACAAGTCCAGGTTATTTTTTACTTTATTGGCACAGCAAATTTTTTGATATGATTCCTTTCAATAAAGAGTTTTTTTCATCTAACGTTAATTCTTGCCATTTACCGTGCGGCAGTCTTCTTGGCAGCATCAGTGCACCAAATCGAATGCGAATTAAACGACTGACGGTAACCCCTTGTGATTCCCACACACGGCGGACTAAACGATTGCGCCCTTCTTTGACTAGGACGTGATACCAATGATTGGTCCCTTCACCGCCTGCATCAATAATTTGTTCAAAATGCGCAGGCCCGTCTTCTAAGGTAATGCCTTTTTTCAAAGTTTTTAGCAGTGCATCGGTCACGCGCCCATGGATGCGGACCGCATATTCACGTTCAATTTGGGAGGAAGGGTGCATGAGTTTATGCGCTAATTCGCCATCATTGGTGAAAAGTAAAATGCCGGAGGTGTTGAAATCTAAACGTCCGATTGAAATCCAACGGCCATTACGTAATAAAGGTAACCGATCAAACACAGTGGGCCGACCTTCTGGATCTTTACTGGAACAGATTTCGCCTTCGGGTTTGTGATAAAGCAGCACGCGGCATTTTTGGGTCGTGCTTTTAACTAATTTGATTTCGTGGCCATCCACGCGAACTTTGGCATCTAGCGTAATTCGATCGCCCAGTTTTGCTGTTTTGCCATTGACAGAAATTCTTTCCTCGCGCAACCAATTTTCTATTTGACGGCGGGAACCTAAACCTGCATTGGCTAATACTTTTTGAATTTTTTCACTCATCGGCAGAGAGGGTATTTTTTTCTGCATCCCCTGATAACTCCAATTGAACGTGTAATTTTTCTTCGAGCTGTTCTAAGTTTTGAAGCTCGGTAAGGGTGGGTAATTCTTTTAAGCTTTTCAAATTAAAATGATCAAGAAATTCTTTGGTCGTGCCATATAAGGCAGGTTTTCCTGGTACATCGCGATAACCAACTATTCGGATCCATTCGCGTTCTACTAAGGTTTTAGTAATGTGAGAGCTAACAGTCACACCACGAATTTCTTCGATTTCGGCACGAGTGATCGGTTGTCGATAAGCAATTAAAGCAAGTGTTTCAAGTAATGCGCGTGAATAACGGGGAGGGCGCTCTTCCCAAAGTTTGGCAAGCCAATAGCTAAATTCTTGTTTTGCTTGAAATTGATAACCGCTCGCAAGTTCCTTTAATTCAATACCGCGGGCGGCATAATGTTCTTTAAGCGCTTTCAATGCTTCTTTAATATCAGTTGCCTCAGGTTGTTGCCCTTCTTCAAATAATTTTTGTAACTCGGTGATTGATAAAGGACGGCCTGCTGCCATTAAGGCAGCTTCAAGAATAAAGGGTAATTGTTCATGATTCATGGGTATTTTCCGCCACTTTTAAGTGGATGGGTGCAAAAGGGGCTGCCTGCACAAATTCAATTAAATGATCTTTCAACAATTCTAGCATGGCTAAAAAGGTCACAACAACGCCTAAACGTCCTTCTTTGGGGGTAAAGAAACTCGAAAAGGTAAGGAATTTTTGTTCCTGAAGGGCCGATAAAATAAGTGTCATGCGTTCGTGTACGGATAAGATTTCTCGATGAATGCTGTGACTTGCGTTTAATTCAGCGCGTTTTAAGACATCTGCCAAAGCGAGCAATAATTCTTGCAGATTGACGCTCGGTTTTGGTTTTTCAAAAGAAATTTCAGGTATTTCAGCATTTGCAGTAAAAGTATCACGGCCATGACGCGGGAGCGTATCTAAATCCTCAGCCGCTTTTTTAATGCGTTCATATTCTTGCAATCGTCTGATAAGTTCTGCGCGAGGATCTTCTTCTGTTCCTTCGCTATTTTCAGGGCGCGGCAATAGCATGCGTGATTTGATTTCTGCTAAAATGGCTGCCATGACGAGATATTCAGCAGCGAGTTCCAGGGACACTTCTTTCATTAACTCAACATATTCCATATATTGACGAGTGACTTCGGCAATCGGGATATCAAGAATATCTAAGTTTTGTTTTTTAATGAGGTAGAGCAGAAGATCTAGGGGCCCCGCAAAGGCTTCCAAGAAAACTTCCATCGCATCGGGCGGAATATAAAGATCTTTAGGCAGCGTCGTGAATGCCTGGCCGCGAACTAAAGCGATAGGGGCGATTTCTTCTGTTTCCGCTGTATTTTCAAGGTTATTCATGCAGGTATCTTACCTAAGATAGCACTTTTGATAAAGTAGAAAGAATGATAAACAATATAAAACAAGCAGTTAGTATTTTAAAAGCAGGCGGTTTAGTCGCTTTTCCAACAGAAACCGTTTATGGGTTAGGCGGGGATGCGAGCAATGAGTCCGCTTTAAAGAAGATTTTTCTTGCCAAAAAAAGGCCCATGGACCACCCCTTGATTGTTCATATTGCAGATATAATGCAATTGCCATTATGGGCACGGGATATCTCGCCTCATGCACTGCTGCTCGCAAATGTTTTTTGGCCAGGGCCCTTAACGCTTATTTTGAAAAAAGCGCCTCATGTTTCTGATCTTATTACAGGGAGCCAAGATACGATTGGAATCCGTATTCCAAAACATCCGATTGCAGAAGAATTATTACATGCATTTGGCGGCGGACTTGCAGCACCTTCAGCTAATCAATTTGGCCGTATTAGTCCTACAACAGCCGATGCTGTGCATGAAGAATTAGGTGATGCGGTCAATTTGATTTTAGACGGGGGCCCTTGTGAAATCGGTCTTGAATCAACTATTGTTGACATGAGCGGCGCGAAACCTATTGTTTTACGTCCTGGGATGGTGACACAAGAACAAATTGAAGTGGCACTACAAGAACCTTTATCGATCAAAAAGAAAAATATTCCGCGTGTTTCAGGATCGCACATTTCGCATTATGCGCCTCTAACTAAAACATGTTTGTTAAGTACGGAAGAGTTAACTGAATTTTTAAAAAATAATCAACAGGATCGATTGTTTGCGATCGTCGGTTTTAAAAAATGGAATGAAGAAAGTGTGGTCATGCCGCTTAATCCAAAACAATATGCACATGATATTTATTCTGTGCTGCGCGCCCTCGATAAAAAAAATTTTCAGCAAATTATGATTGAAGATGTGCCGCATGAAGATGAATGGCATGCAATTTCTGATCGCTTGCAGCGGGCAGCGGGTTAGTATATTCTTCCGAGGAAAATTTTTTATTTAAAAGGAAGAAAAGATGAGTCAACCAAGACAAGAATTAAATCCCTATGAAAGTTACGATCACGGTAGAAATTCAGATGTCATTGCAAAACAAGCGGCGCTTGCAGAAGAATTACTTAAACAAGGAAAAAATCTTACTAGTAAAGAGCTCGCCTTTATCGGTATTACTTTCAATGAGCAAGGCAATTTTGATCCTGCTTCTGAATGTTTAAAAAACGCATTAAAAAAATTAGAGGAAGAGAAGCTAGATCCGCAAGAAAAGCTCTATATCAGAACGGCAGTGCAGTGCGCGCAGGCCAATATCAAGCGTGAACATAAGGAAATTGATCAATCCATTGTGGAATTTACTGCAGCAAAAAATGAGTGCGATAAGATCACTGATCTTTCTTCAAGATCGAGAGTTGCATATGATATTCAACGAAATTTAGGTATTGCTTATTTAATCAAACAAAATTACCCATTGGCGATAGAAGCTTTTGAGAGGGGGAGAACAGCAGCAAGGGATTATGAAAAACTGACAGATGTGCGAGGCCGTTTGCCGATTATGTATGATTATTGCGGTTTGGCTAAAGTGCGGGCATCAGAAATGATGGGGCCACTTGAATTTACTTTGCATCAAGGAGGCATGCAGGGATTAGAAATGGCAAAAGAAAAATTATATCAAGAAGGTATATGTGATTTAGAAATGGCAGGGGATTTATTTGCTAGAGATCCTCTTCGAAAGAGGTCGCAAGATCATTCATCTTGGTTATTTCATATGGGTTTAGCCTATAAGATAGGGAAGAATTATCCTGCAGCAATTGCTTCAATTGAAGCAGGACTTGCGCTTAGAAAAGAATTAATTAGTTTTGATAAAGAACCTATGCTTTATTGCAGCCGAGTCGGTGATGCGCATAAACAATTACAAGAGCTTTATCTAAAAGTAGATAATCAAGCAAAAGAAAGTGAACATGCAGGTGAATATGATCGCCTTAGACAAAGACTTGAAGTCCTGCAAAAGGCACCTGCTCAACGAAACACAGAGGAAAAAATAGAAGTGCCGCCGCCTCCACCGGTAGTACCTGGTACTAGAGCGCGACAGGTTATGTTTATTGTTCCTCCCAGAACATCTATTCAGGGAGTACCACCTCAGACACCCCTAAATAGCCCTACTAGAAGGTTAGGCGGTAACGGCTCGACATAAAAATTTTGCAAAATAAAAATTACACTATATCAATGTAGGGTGGATTAGGCGCATTTTGCCGTAATCCACCACATTTACTGCATCATCGGAAATAAACCAATTAATCCATCTGCTAACATACCTACTGCAATTGCCATAATGATCATACCCATGATGCGGGTGACAACTTTAATCACCGATGTTCCCACCGTTTTTGCAATGGGAACTGCAAAATACAGCATAATGCCCATGCCTATTGCAAGCAGTACACAAATCACTGACATGATCATTTTATTCATGAGTTGTGGGTAATCGCCGGCGATAATAATTAACGTACTAATAGCACCAGGCCCTACGATCACGGGTAATGCTAAGGGGACAATCGAAATCGATACGCGTTCTTTGGCAGCTTCGTCATCTTCTGATGTGTGACTGACAGCACTTTCGCGGGATTGCAGCATGGAAAGTCCCATTAATAATAAAATAATTCCGCCTGCAAAACGAAATGCAGGGATGGTAATTCCTAAAAGCGCGAGCAATGCGCGGCCACTCCATAAAGTGACTAACATGATGATTAAAATAGCGAGTGTTGCTTCTAATGCTGTTTTACGTTGTTCATGAACAAGACTTTTCCGGGTCAAATCTAGAAATATCGATAAAGAACCCAACGGATTCATCATAATAATCATTGCAACGATGAATTGAATCATTTCTGGAACAGTCATATTATACTCCTCGAAAACCACTTAATAATAACGAAAATTGTGCAATATTGCTATTGATGTAAGGAGAGTGAGAATGCGGAAAATATTTAATTTTAGCGCGGGGCCCGCGATGTTGCCTGAAGAGGTATTGTTGCAAGCCCAAGCTGAAATGTTGGATTGGCATGGCACTGGCATGTCTATTATGGAATTGGGTCATCGAGGCGCTGAATTTAAAGTGGTTGCTGAGGAAGCAGAGGCTAATTTACGTGAATTGATGAATATTCCTAATCATTATCATGTATTATTTTTAGCGGGTGGTGCATCAGTACAGTTTGCCATGGTGCCGTTAAATTTGCTGGGTGATTCAAAAAACGCGGATTATGTGGATACCGGTATTTGGTCTAAAAAAGCAATTGATGAAGCAAAACGTTATGGAAATATTAATATTGCTTCTGAAATCGAAATCAGTCACTCACTTGTTCAAATTCCACAACAAGAAAAATGGTCGTTAAACCCTGATGCTTCTTATTTACATTACACTCCAAATGAAACTATTGAAGGCGTTGAATTTCATTGGGTGCCAAAAACAGGAAACGTACCATTAGTCGCTGATATGACTTCGTTGCTTTTGTCAAAGCCTATTGATGTGGCTCAGTATGGCGTTATTTATGCGGGCGCTCAAAAAAATATTGGACAAGCAGGTATTCATGTTGTCATTATTCGTGATGATTTAATTAAAGAAGCTTTACCCAATACACCGGCATTATATTCCTACAAAGTGCAGGCAGAAAATAAATCTTTTTATAATACGCCGCCGACTTATGCCTGGTATATCGCAGGATTGGTATTAGCATGGATGAAACAAAAAGGCGGTGTTAAGGCATTCGCAGAAATGAATCAGCGAAAAGCTAAAAAATTGTATGGATATATTGATCATCATCATGAATTTTACAGTAATAGCGTGCATCCCGATTGCCGTTCGACCATGAATATTCCATTTAATTTAACGAAAGCAGATTTAACGCCGCGTTTTTTAGAATTAGCTCGTGATGCGGGCTTGACTAATTTGAAAGGCCATCGTTTAGCGGGTGGTGTGCGTGCAAGTATGTATAACGCGATGCCAGAAGAGGGCGTTGATGCCTTAATTCATTTTATGAAGGATTTCGCGAATCGTTATGGTTAAAGAGGATTGAAAAATGCAAACTCCGTTGATATTAATATCGAGAGAACAAATAGTAGCGCTTGATTCGGGGAAGCTGCCAGAGGATGTGGGTCCCTTCTTACGTAGCTTAACTCAACTATATCGTCACGTCGCAGAAGATAGACAGGTAAAAACCGCCGAGGGAGAGTTTTTTTGCATTTATACGGCTACTCGCGCTTCATTTCAAAAGGGGATTGCAGCTAATTTTATTGAATTAATAAAAGACAAGGCTGATAAAAACAATATACCGTATAAAGAATGCAAGAATTGTGACGTTGAGATGCGGCCTTATTTGCCTATGCCTGCTCTGGAGGAAGAAAAAGACTCAGAATTAGCGGCTGATTTGGTTAATGCAAACGTGCTGCCGTCCACTTCTGAAGTGACTCCAGCCAGGGTCATAAGATTTCGTTAAGGTTTAAGAGAAACTTTCCTATATACAAAATAAATAATTTTGTATAAAATTAGACCAATTATAAGGTCTCATCCGAGGAAATTTTTCTTATGCCGATTCATGCGGAATTAATTACAAGAGGGGAAAATGCTATAGATTTTGTTTATTGTCCTGGCGAGGACTACGATATGGGGATAATAGCACGGTTTCTATTCAATACAGCTAGACAAGGAAGTAATGATTATAAGCTGCGATGTGTTGTTGACACTATTACTGATAGTGAGGGAAATGTTAAAAAACAAGTGACTTATGCTATTTCAAATGAAAATACAACAATGTTCGCTCATTTTCTCACCTTATTGAGATTACGATTAACTCAATGGAAGAAAAAATCTGATAATCAATTCACCTATGAGGAAAAGACCAAAGCTGCTCCTCCTGAAAATAAAAATACCAATATGAGTGTACTGGCTAATACTGTACCTGTTCTAAATGTTCCCGATGTCAAAGAGAGTAAAAATCCAAATAAAAATGAAAAAACAACTGATGTCTTTCGTAAGGTGGGCGATGAAATTGAATTTATCAAAACGAGGTTCGATTTATTTGTCAATGCCTTGAATGGTATTTGCACGCACAAAGGAACAGGTACTAATGTAGCAGAATTATTAGGGTGCTACGATCATAATAAGATAGAGCAGTTGGGGACTCTTATAGGTAATATCAAAGAGATCAAAGGCAATTTTAGTGGTGGCAAAAAGATTGTTCTTGATCAAATTGATGCGAGCCTTGTTTTTTTAAAAGAAAAGATGCTTTCTTTTCAAGAATCATTGCCAAATACAATAAGGTTGTTTCAAAAAAAAGGTGCTTTATCAGAAAATGATATTCAATCTTTGCTCTCTTTTGTTAAAAGTCATCAGACTGTTATTAAAATATGTTGTTCGCAAATTTTATTGCAAGTATCTTTACTGATGGGAGAGGGGCCCGAAAAAAGGTGTGCCGTCGGATCGTCTCGCTTTTTTAAATCTTCTGCAACAAATCCGAGTCAGCAAAATACAGGAAAAAAATCTACTCCTAAACCTTCTTGTTAGGTTTGATTTTCAATCGCGCTTCTTTTCGAAGTAACGCTTCTTGATGCCGGCGTTTTTCGGTTTCTGTGTGATGCGTGAGAGGTTTAACCAGCGTGGGTTTTCCTTTTGCATCTAAGGCGACCATCGTAAAATAACAAGTGTTGGTATGCCGCTGTTTTTGAGTTATTAAATTTTCGGCAACTACCCGAATGCCTACTTCAAGTGATGTTTTGCCCACGTAATTGACGTAGGCATAGAATGTCACTAATTCACCTACATGAATCGGTTCTTTGAAAATCACTTGATCAACGGACAAGGTCACGATATATTTTCCTGAATATCGCGAAGCACAGGCATACGCGACTCGGTCTAATAGTTTAAGAATATGACCGCCGTGCACATTACCGTGAAAATTAGCCATCTCGGGCGTCATAATTTCTGACATAATCAACGATCGATTATTTTCAGGGTCATTATTTTTTGTCATAAACGGCATCTTCATGTGAGTGGTATAAGCGATTTATTTTATTGGCACACATAAAATCATTTTCAGACAAACCATGAATGGCATGCGTGGTATAGCGCACACGGCAATGATTGTAACCGACTTCTAAATCTGGATGATGATTTTCAAAGTGTGTTAACCAGGCAATGGCATTGACAAAAGCAATGGTTTGGTAATAATTTTTAAAACAAAAATCTTTTGTAATAGCGTTTTTTTCTGCAGTTAATGTCCAACCATCACCCAATCGAGTGAGAAATTTTTCGATTGAGGCAAGATCAAGAGGTTTATTAATTCCTTCACATGGCGCTAAGAAAGGTTTTTCGGCAGCCATCATTTTTTCTCCTTACCTTAAAAATAGTATAGCAGGATTATATGAAATTGATCAAAAATGACGGTTTTACATTGCTTGAAGTATTGATCAGCTTATTGCTTATATCGTTTGTTTTGCTTGGTTTAGATGCCATTGAGGTTTATTCTTTTAGACAATTAAAAATAGCCTATTTTTTTAGTCTGGCATTTAACCAAATGAACAATATGACAGAACGGCTGAGTGCATTGCACACATACAATGGATTAGATGAGCAAATTGAAATGTGGAACAGAGAAAATCAATCGTTGCTGCCGAATGGTTTGGGAAATGTTCAAGGCCATTTTCCGCATTATATCGCACGTATTTATTGGGGAAATTTTCCCCATTTATGTATAAAAAATCAAATGGGAGAAACAGGATGTTTGGTAGAAGAAATCAGGTTGGCATGACTCTAATTGAATGTATGTTAGCATTAACTTTAAGTACATTTATGGTCAGTTGTTTATTTGAGATGTATTTGGCAGTAGAAAATCATCGTTCATTCCAAGATAATTTAATTAGCATGAAAGAAAACGCAGAATTGATTAGTCAATTAATGGCGCATCATTTAAGAAATGCGGGTTATGCAGGGTGTGCAAAATTAACGAATGATTTTCCGATCAATAATCATTTAACGATAGACATCAGCGAAAAATCTAAAATTCAATCTGATAATGAAAAGGATATCAAACCTGAAACGGATGGATTGCTCATTTGGCATGCTAATAAGTTGAATGGTTTATTAACTCAAAAAATTCTGAACAATAGTGTGCTTTATGTGGGATCTAAAGATACTTTTTCTCCAAATGATCGATTATTAATTTCTGATTGCAAGCAAGCGGATGTGATCACCATTAAAAAGAGCGTTCTATTGAGTGATGGTACGCAAAAAATAAATTCTATGCAAAAAATAAGTCATGTGTATGGAAAAAATTCTGAAATCCATCGTATTGAGCAGGAACATTTTTTTATCGGTGATACTGGGAGATTGAATGATGAGCGTCAACCTATTTATGCATTATATGAAAAAGATAATGATGAACATAAATCAGAATTAGTAGAAGGTGTTGAAGCTTTACATATCGAGCTTATCAACATAGAAAATAATCAAGTGCTTGGGCAGAGTATCAAAAGTGTAACTAATGCGGAACATGCGGCGGGCGTATCTTTTGAATTTATCTTTCCATTACATCATAAATGGTATACCTATGTTGCATTGCGTTCGCTTGTATAAGAATTCTGGTTTTATATTGTTTTTTGTGCTTATTTTTATGCAAATACTTATTTTATTAAGTTGGTACATGATAAACAATATTTTATTAGAAACAAAAATAAACCAAGATGTTTTAGAACAACATGCTTTTTTTATGGAAGCAGCCAAGACGCTGAATGAAGTTGAAAATTTTTTGTTAAATCAGGTGCCGTCTTGTATTATTCCTATTACCGAAACGCATCTATTAGTTAGCCAACCACTTTCATGGTGGGAGTCTCCTGTGACTTGTACGGGTTCTTTGTCTCAATTTAAATATTATTACGTGGCTGAATTTTTGACGGAAGATCCTTGCGCAACGATCGAACAAATGAAAGCAATAGCAGATTATTATCGAATCACTCTTTTTTTTCTTTCTAGTGAAAGTAATCGAAAAATATTTTTACAAAGTACGGTTGCGGTGGCTTCAACTCTTTCAAAGCAGTGTAAAGGTTCGTCCCATTCTGTTATGCTAGGCCGACAATCATGGCGTGAAATATAAAATGAAAGGATATAATATGCAGACCACTTCATTAAAAGATAAAATTGTTTTTATCACAGGCGCTAGCCGCGGTATTGGGCGTGAAATTGCGCTTCGTCTAGCAAAAGAGGGGGCAAAAATAGTCATCGCAGCTAAAACCGAGCAGCCTCATCCAACACTTGAAGGTACAATCCACTCAGTTGCTAAAGAAGTTGAAGCAGCAGGCGGTACGGCTTTTCCTATCATGCTTGATGTGCGAGATGAAGCGAAAGTACATGAATCACTGGCCCAAGTGGTCGCAAAATTCGGCGGCCTTGATATCTTAGTGAATAATGCAAGCGCTATTTTTCTTGCGCCAACCTTAGAAACACCCATGAAACGATTTGATTTAATTTTTTCTGTTAATGTGCGCGCTACATTTTTATGTTCAGCAGCATGTATTCCACATTTAAAGCAGGCTAAAAATCCGCATATTTTAAATTTATCGCCTCCTTTGAATATGGAGCCTAAATGGTTTAAAGATCATTTGGCATATACGATGTCAAAATATGGCATGAGTATGTGTACATTAGGCATGGCAGAAGAATTTAAATCAGCGGGCATAGCGGTCAATTCACTCTGGCCTAGAACCACGATTGCAACGGCTGCCATTGCAGTTAATTTTCCTAAAGAAATTTTACGCGCTAGCCGTAAACCGAGCATTATGGCGGATGCAGCTTATGAAGTGTTAACCAGTGATAGCCGAAAAACGACAGGAAATTTTTTCATTGATGAAGATTTGTTAAAAGCACGCGGCGTGACTGACTTTAGTCATTATGCATTAGATTCAAAAGTGCCGTTATTTACTGACTTGTTTTTGGATTAGTTTCTGAAGTCTTCAAAAATTGATAGATTTCTCCCCCTTTGAAAAAGGGGGATTGAGAGGGGGTTGTAAAAATTATTTGTAACTCCCCAGGTCTCCGTCATCAACCATTTTTTTCTTACCCGCATTGATCAATTTATTATAAAAATCTCCCAACTTTGACTTTGACCTGCAAGCTGTTAAAGCAGCCATGAATAAGATCTTTTTAACGTTATCTCTTGTATGTGCTGAATTAACGGGCACTAACCCTCTCGAAATTGAAAATTCCAGACGGGTAATTGATGATATACTTACTGACTACAGGCAACAGTAAATTTAAAGGCAATCAAATGAACTATCAAATAATTTATGAAACAAATCCAAAATCAGAAGATATTCAAATATTAAATGATGGCATTATGGAACAAGCCAATCTCAAATCCCGTCGTGTAATGGAAAAAATTGGATTACACCACTCTGAAGCAGATGATTTTAATCATCCAAAACTTGAAGAAGATAGCCCCTTAAAACGGCATGTACTATACCGCATAACGCGTGACAACT
>AMFJ01004287.1_pt1 | contig 23244 bp, 25 predicted proteins | sample 427208 | NCBI WGS metagenome assembly AMFJ01 (sample SAMN02954298, study PRJNA114691) | groundwater metagenome | biome: aquatic; feature: subsurface aquifer; material: sediment; isolation source: subsurface aquifer sediment | place: USA: Rifle, CO | collected 2008-08 | reverse complement strand
CGGTGCACTCGACCACTATGCGACCTCTCCTAACGCGGCGAAGCCGCTTTTATTCAATTTCTTTTACTCCCAACAGCCTTATTTTTTCATCATCCGGCATTCTTCCCATTATCACAACAACCTTGTCTCCGCTAGATAATTCTCCTAAGCTTTTGGCTCTATCAATTAGCCAATCAATATCTTCGCGAAAAACTCCGCCTATTTCAAATAGTTGAGTTCTGACTCCCCACGCCATTGATAATTGATTGTAAGTTTTTTCATTATGCGTTACAACAAAAATTTGTTGTTCCGGACGAAAATGAGACATCAATCTAGCGGTTGCTCCGCTGGCGCTGCCCATCACAATCGCTTTGGCCTTGCTCGATCTGGCTAATTCATAAGCGCCTTCAATTATTGTGCCGTATGCAACGCCTTTTTTAACTTTCAATATTCCATAGACATCATCAAAAGGAGAAATTTCCGTATGTTGAATTATATCCGCCATAGTCGCAACGCTTTCCACCGGATATTTTCCCCCTGCTGATTCACCGCTCAACATCACAGCATCAGTGTGATCGATCACGGCGTTAGTCACATCGGAAACTTCCGCTCGAGTTGGAATTGGATTATTAATCATTGAATCCAACATTTGAGTCGCTACAATCACCGGTTTTAGATATTGAATACTTTTTTTGATAATCTCTTTTTGCAAAACTGCCACTCTGCATCCTTCCACTTCAATTCCTAAATCTCCACGGGCCACCATCACCACATCAGTAGCTTCAATTATCTCATTAATATTATCAATCGCTTCTTTTCTTTCGATTTTTACCACAATTTGCGGCAAACTATCTTCCCTGCCCAAAATTCTTTTGATGTTTTCGCGCATTTCCAAAACTTCTTTAGCATTGCTCACGAAAGACATTGCCACAAAATCAACCTCCTGACCCAAAACAAATTCCAAATCTTTCCTATCTTTTTCCGTCACCGCGCCAAAATGCAATCTTGTGTCAGGAACATTAATTCCCTTTCTTGGTTTGATAGTTCCGCCATTTAGAACTTCGGCTTTAACAGAGTTTTCTAACTTTTCCACTACTTTCAAACGCATCACTCCATCTTCCACCATAATTCTTTCGCCAACTTGCAAAGCGGAAGCCACTCTGTCAGAATCAATAATCAATTCTTTTTCATCGGTCGTTTTTATATCGCTCACGGAAATTATTTCGCCTTTTTCAATTTCAAAAGGTTCCGTGTTTCCCACGCGAATTCTTGGTCCTTGCAAATCAGCTAAAATTCCAATCGGTCTTCCCGCTTCCTTGGAAACTTCTCTTATTTTTTTAATCGCATTTCCATGCCATTCGTGAGTTCCGTGTGAAAAATTAAGTCTGGCAACATTCATTCCGGCGTCAACTATTTTTCGAAGTATCTCTTTATCTTCTGAAGCCAACCCGATTGTGGCGACTATTTTAGTTTTTTTTCTGCTATCCATCTTGTTTTGTTATTGTAAAAAATTAAACATATTTAAAACACAAAAACAGGTTTTCCTCCTGCATCTTCCTATATTGCCATAATAAATCAAAATTGGCAACCCGACAACACAAAAAGCGATTCCTGCAAAAAAACCGCCTTTTCAAATCCATCAAAAATCAAACAATATTTTCAATTTCCCGTAAAACATCCTCCGGAATCGGATTATTTTTCGGACTCACTCCCGGATACCTCCAAACACTGATAATTTTTATTTTTCTGTTTATTTGATACATCACCCAAATCTCGCTTCCCCAGTTTTCTTTGCCATCTTTTCCACGCTTGATTGAAGTTGGTTGCATCACCGCAACAGTTTTTTCCACAATTCCTGTTTCTGTCCGATGAGGACTGCGAATTACCCGCAAAGCTCGCTGAGAAGAAATTCCATAAAATTGCATCTTAAATTTAGAATGCTCCGTCCAATGATATTTACTGTCATTTTTCGGTCCTTTCAGTTGCATAACTTTATTTTTTTATATCGTTCCAGAGTTTTTTGAATATTTCCCGCATATTATGCGCCAGCACAGCATCATGAATTTCCACAAGATAAAATGGTTTTTGCCGAGTCATAATCATAATAAGATAATCTCCAAAAATCCAGGTTGAAGCTGAAAAATCCAGCTTATTTTCCAAAAATTTAAAATCCCGTTGAGCAAAATATTTCTCCTTTAACTTAATTTCAATATCCGACCTATTACTCAATAACCTTAACTTAACTCCATATCTTTCAGATGACCATACTATCCATTTCTGATAAACTTCAGCAAAACTTCGATCCTGAAAACCCCAACAAATATGATCAATCAATTTTGAATTTTCATCCCACTTGCTTATATTACTAAACAAAAACTCTTCTACTTCCTCTTCCTGCACAAATCTAACTTTAGGCACGCAATATGTCTTACTTCGTGGCATTCTTTCCAACTCTTCTGCCAATCTCAATACGATTTTATTTTTTTCCCTCAGTTTCTCTTGTTCTTTGTGGAACAAATTTTCCATATCTTCCGCCGGTGTCGGAGAAAAATATAATATTTTTGTGGTAATGTCTTCAATAATCAATCTTTTCTCCTTGAGCTGATTCAAAACAGCATATACCGTCGAACGATTAATGCCTGTCGCTCGCGCCAATCTCGCTGGAGTGGTTTTTCCTTGCGCAAAAAGCGCTAGATATATTTCAATCTCTTTGTCAGAAAGCTCTAATTTCTTCAATAATTCTTCTATCATATATTCCTATTCTAGCATTTTGTTAGCAATTTGTCAACACTTATATTTGGCTTATTACAGTGTTTTATTGTAGTTTTTTTACATACTTTACAATATATTGTTGACATTTTATTAAATCTGCACTATACTGCATAGTCATGATAAGTTCAGCAAAAGATTCATGATAAGCCCGCACATACACAACTTAATTACCTATCGCTCAACATTGAGCACAAATTCAAAATACGGAGAACGACCATGAACAATGACAGATTTAAAAAAATTTCCAACAACTACGGTGAACTTTTTTCTGAAGTATTCGCCGAACAGGGACTTGATTATGAGGCGCTACAACAATCCGTGTTTGAAAATGTTTCTAGGATCAGACCTGATTTCCGAGATGCGGCAATTCTGGACATCGGAGTTGGTGATGGTGCAACAAGCACGGCATTTGTCGAAGCTGGTTGCAAAAATATCACTGGAATTGATCTCAATCCAACCATGCTAGCAGCCGCCCGGGAAAAACTTGGGGAAAACATCAAGCTCTCCCAAGCAGATGCTATAGATATGAGCACTTTTGAAAGCAATCAATTTGCAATCATCATAAGTGCAACCATGATTCATAACATCCCCCAGCGCGAGAGAGAAAAATTTTGGAAAGAACTATTGAGATTAGCGCCGGAAGTATTCGTAAGCGCTGACAAAATAGTTGATCCAGATCCTGAACTTCATAAATTTTATTATGATCGCGAAGTCACAGCTATCAAAAAAGTTTACGGAGAAAAGCATGGGCTATTAGAGGCTGAACAAACTTGGATCGATCACTATAAATGTGACGAAAAGGAGCGATTGGAGATTAATGAGATTAAAAAAAACCTCGGTAATTATTATGACATCCATATCACTTTTGAAATGGGCGTCAATAAAACGATAGTCGCCACCAAAAAGTAGAAACCCTAGCAGAAAGCCGACCAGGCAACACCCGCTCGGCTTTTTTATTTCCCCTTTCCCAACAATTTCTTACCCTGCAAAGACTTCAAACAATTTTCTTTTTAATAACTGCGATTATTACAACTTTTTATCTATCCCCTTGCTTGGGATATAGCTGAGAGCAGTCTAGCGAAAAAATTCCTAAAAACACACCTTGAATATAAAGAATTAGTAACTATAGATGAATTCTACTATCATATTGATTACGTAATATTTCACAAAAAATAAACTCAAGGACAAGCCAGCGCGCTTGTCCTTTTTTCTTTCTCACCGCAAACTTATCTTAACGAACAATGTCAATTACTCACTTTTATGCGATTGCATATATTTGAGTAAGATGTATAATTAAAACAAATATATATTACATATTAAATAGTAAAAAATATAGAAAATAAAAAAATGAAAAGCAAAAATAAAAAGATTGGAAAATCTTTTAGGGAAAAATTTGAAAATAACTTTTTATATTCCGATACTTTGCCGGCAACTGCCGGAAAATTCTTGCTAGCAGTTCTAGCTATGGGTCCGATGCTGGTAGTCGCAACTACCGTTCCGGGAATATTTTCCGCAGCGAAAAACTTTGAAAAATATTCAAAATCAAAAGAAACAGCGGACAAAAAATACACAAAAGGGCAGATGGTTTCCGCTTTAAACAATTTCAAGCAAAGAAAACTAATCAAAATAATTCAAGAAAAAAACGGAAAATTTCAAGTTAAACTTACAAATAAAGGTCAGAAAAGAATTAAAGATTTTTATTTGCAAAATCTCAAAATCAATAAACCGAAAACTTGGGACGGAAAATGGAGAATTCTGATTTTTGATATCCCCTCCCGCCCAAAGACATATGACCAGGCTCGCAACGCGCTCCGAAATAAAATCAAAAAACTTAGGTTCAAACAACTACAAAAAAGCGCTTGGATTTTTCCCTATGAATGTGAGGATGAAATTTTGTTTATTGCAGAATTATATAACGTGCAAAAATACATCGAAATAATAACTGCTGAAAAAATACTTCGCGAGAAAGAATTAAAGAAAGTTTTTAAACTGCCTTAAAAAAAATATTGCATTATTTTCAATTTAACATTATTACTCATTTTTATGCGATTGCATAATAGTGAGTAATAATTTTAAAAATACCGGCTATTTTTTTGGATTTTTTGGAATTTACTGATGATATTTTATTCATCATTGTCATCAATTTTGTTTCGATGCCTTCCAAAAGCTAAGAAATATTCATAATCGCTCAATTTATTGGAAGGATCTTCTTCTGCCACTGCCCCACTGGTTTCTTCTGGATTTTTTATTTTGTTAATTTCTTTTTTACTTCCATTACCTTTTAAAGGAATGCCGTTATTCTTGTCTTCTATTCTAGCTCCAATTTCTTTTTCTTTCTCAATTTCTTCCACAATTCCATTGATAACATTTTTCAAAATTTCCAAAACGCTTGGTTTTTTGATGTTTTCTATACAATAACCCAGAACAAATTTAATAAAATCATCCGAATTTATTTGAATATTTTCTATCTTCGCTTTTTGCATTTTTTCCGCCACCACTTTTTTCAATCCTTTATGCCCGCCAAATTCTTCCAAAACATCCACCGCTGATTCATATTTTTCCGAACTCGCTTGCGTTTCAAACTTATTTCCAAATCTATTTTCCATAATAATATCCATCCTTGATTATTAATTACTCTAAAAAAATTATTAACTTTTTTTATTTAATAAATTTTACCGATTCCAAAATTCTAAGGACATCTTCATCGGCATGGTCGTGTTTTTTGTTGTAGAACAAAGCGTCTAAATAATATATCTGCTCCCTATCCCAATAGTATGATACTTTATGAAGATCTCCGACTTTTTCATGCTCCAATTGATAGACTTTATTTCCGCCAAATTCAGCTATCTTAAACTCGACGATTTCTTTCTTTTTTCTCAAAAAATCTTCCAGTGAATTTTCTGTAATATTCATTTTCCCGATTGAAACAGACATAGCAATAGAATTAAAATCTTTCGAAGATGAATAGTTGAATTCTTTCAAAATTATAGAATTATTATCGGTTTTAATTTTCCATTCTTTTGGATAGGAAAAACTTATTCCCAACTCAGTATTTACATATTCAATCAAGCCATCCTGTCTTGTTTCTGTATATTCGCCAGCAACCATTCCTTTTATCTTTTGCTCAATGATAGTTCTGAAATCTATCCCAAAAAGACTTTCTCCAAAAGAAGAAAGCGACCACATCAAAAACATTCCCATTATAATCAAGGCCACAAAAAGAAGAAGCAAATGAAATATTAAAAACAAAATGCGCGAGCAATGTCCTTCCCTTTTTTCACAATTTTCCTTTTTTGATTTAAAAAGCTTATAGGGACAGAATTTTTCTTTTAAATTGGATAGAAATGGACTCATTTTTTTATTTTAATTTTTAAATTTTTATTTTATATCCATACCTTTCAGCGCTTTTATCCTTTCTTCGATCGGCGGATGAGTCATAAATAGTTTTGAAACTTTTTTTCCTTTAAAAGGATTGGCGATATATAAATGCGCTGTTGCGCGATTGGCTGCTTCTAATGGTTCTTGATCGGAAGAAATTTTTTCCAATGCGCGCGCCAACCCTTCCGGATAGCGAGTGAGCAATGCCCCATCGGCATCGGCTAAGAATTCTCTCTTTCTGGAAATAGCCAGCTGCATAAGCATTGCGGCAATCGGAGCCAAAATTGAAAGAACAATCGCAACAACCATCAGAATAATTCCCAATTGTCCGCGATCGCGATCATCGCTTTTTCCTCCAAAAAAAGCCCAATGGCGAAACCAGTCCGCCAAAAGAGTTACGAAACCCACCAACACGACAATCACTGTGGAAAGCAAAATATCCCTGTTTCCAATATGAGAAAGTTCGTGCGCAATCACTCCTTCCAATTCAGTTTTTTCCAATTTTTGAATTATTCCCGTTGTGAAACAAATTACTCCGTGTTGCGGATCGCGTCCGGTGGCAAAAGCGTTGGGGGCGCTATCTTCTATGATATATATTCTCGGAGTCGGAAGCCCCGCTGTGATGCAAAGATTTTCCACCAGATGATAAATTTCTCTGTTATTATCGTGAGTCAATTCTTTCGCTTTACTCATTTTCAAAACAATTTTGTCGCTCCACCAATATGATCCAAAACTCATCAAAACAGAAAAAATAATTGCGCCATATAATATAGCGCTGTTGCCCATCGCTCCGGCAAAAACATAGCCAATACCAATAACAAAAACCAAAAAACCGGTTATATATATCCAGGTCAATCTGATGTTTTTATCCGCTTGATCGTATAGAGTAGCCATTTTTGTTTAATTTAAATTAAATTCAGAAACTATTTTGTCAAAATCACTTTCCGCAATTTGATTATTTTTATTGTAATAAAGCACTTTCAAGAAATAAACATAACCTCCTTTCTCCCAATACACAATATCCATTATTGGTCCGCCGGCGTCAACCTGTTTTCCGGTTCTAACCATTTCTTTTCCACTTGTTAATTCGCTTTTTAAATCATTTTTATTTATTTTGGTCTGTTGCTGAACAAAATCCATCAGATTCAATCTATCAAAATTTTCTTGCCTGTCGATATAAATCGTGGCAGCCAATGATTCATTCGCGCTAGACTGATCATTATACAATCTAATTTCAAAAATATGATTTTGATTGCCTCCGACTTTCCAACTATCAGGATGTTTTATTGTGAAGCTATGATCATTATCAAAATGAATCATCCAATTCTTAATTCCCTTTTCTTCATTATTATAGACATTTCCCTGCAATGTTCTCTTGGCTAGATTAAAACTATCCGATATATGGACATTGGATATGTTTCCCATATGGGTTATGTCTACGAAAATATACAAAGAATATACCAACGCCCCGATAGAGAAAAGAGCAATGGCGACAACCGGACCCAGGAGAAAAAGAGTTTGTCCGGAAAAAAAGCTTTTTCTCACATACATTTCAACTTTTTCTTGTTTTTCTTTTTTGTTTATTTCCTCTAATTCATTGAAAAAAGTTTGTTTCATTTTTGTTTTTAGATGGAGAAAAAGATTTTTTCTCAAAAATACACCGGCAAATGAACTGGGTTTTGCCTAAAATTCAACTTTCACATTTTCTTTTTCCGCATTTTCCGCTTCAAAAAACTCTCTCTTGGTGAAATTAAGCTTGCTGGCAATCAAATTGTTGGGAAAAACTTCAATCTTAATATTAAAATTTCGCGCATTGCCATTGTAGAATCGGCGAGACGCTTGAATTTTGTCTTCCGTGTCAGTCAATTCGCGTTGCAATTCCAAAAAATTTTGATTGGCTTTCAACTCCGGATAATTCTCCGAAACAGCGAACAATGTTTTCAAAGTTCCGCTCAACATATTTTCCGCTTCCGCTTTTTCATGCGCGTTTCCCGCTCCCATAGCGCGCGTGCGCGCTTCAGTAACTTTTTCAAAAACTTCTTTTTCATGGGCGGCATAACCCTTCACAGTATTGATCAAATTAGGAATCAAATCATAACGTCTTTTGAGTTGCACATCAATATCGCTCCAAGCTTCATCCACTCTGTTTTTCAGCCTGATCAAACCGTTATACACTCCCACAATCCAAAGAACCGACACCGCCACAATTCCAATTAGAATCCATAAAATAACATTCATATTATTCTTTTGGCATTTCAAGATTCTCTCTGAGAATCAGAAATTCCATCTTTAATATTTACCTATGTCTATTATAATACAATTTTGGCTCAATTTCAAAATATTTTTTATTATTTGCCTAAAATATGCTAGAATTAAGAAAATTAATAAACAATAAAAACTATGTTTGATTTATCTTTCTACGGAGTCATAATTATTCCCATAGTTGTGGGCGGCATCGCTCAGATAACAAAATTTGTTTTATATTCCCTAAAGCATGGTTGGAACTATCGCTATATAATGACTCACGGTCATATGCCGTCGGCACACACCGCTTTCGTCATCTCCTTGGTCGCAGCAGTCGGAAACTATGAGGGAATACATTCCGGAGCATTTTCCATATCCGTGGCCTTTGCAATCATCGTTATCGACGATGCAGTCAGACTAAGGGCCTATATGGGAGATCAAGGAAGATATCTTAATATGCTTGTTCAACAATTGGATATTGAAGAAAAATTCCCCCGCCTCAAAGAAAGAATGGGACATCGCGTCAGCGAAGTTATCATCGGAGCAATCTACGGACTCCTGCTAACCTTCGCTTTTATAAAAATATTAGGATAAAAAAGTCTTCAACAAGAATTTACACAAAATATTTGTTTCAAAAAGACGGCGTCATTAGGAGCCGTCTTTTTTATATTCTTGAAAGATTTTTTGATTAAGCTATTTTGGCGAAAACCAATTTTTCCAATTTAATCATTCGCTTTTCCAACTTATTAAATTCTTCCCGATCAACTTTTTCTGAAAGTTTGTGTTTGATTTCTATAACATTATCTTCAACATTGCCTAACCTATCTTCAACCCCTCCCAATCTGACATTTATTTCGCTTATATCTTCTTTTATGATATCTATGTCTTTTTTCATATCTACCTGTTGCTCGGCAATTATCTGTATGCCATCATTCATATTTTCCAGCATAAACATAACTTCGCCAAAGCCATAGGCCTTTTCCGTATCAGCATTTTTTTGATTTTTTTTCTTCATAATATTTTGACTTGCTTTTGTTTCTTGCAGTATCCATTTTAACACTTTGCCGACTAGCGTCAAATGATGCCGTTTTTACTTAATTTTCTCCAATTCCTCCAAAATCACCTGTCTGTCATTCCACGGAATTTTTTGATCGCCGACTATCATTGATTCTTCCGCGCCCATTCCGGTAACGGCGATAATATCATCCGGCTGCGCCAGTTGCAAAGCTTTGATGATGGCTTCACGACGATCAGGGATTATCCAAAAGTTTTCATTTTCTTTTTTATCTTTTACGCCTGCCGCAATTTCATTGATAATTTGCGTCGGGTCTTCGTGATATGGTTCATCATTGGTCACAATCACAAAATCAGCATATCGGGAAACTACTTCGCCCATAATTGGTCTTTTCCCGCGATCCCGCTCCCCGCAAGAACCGAAAACCGCAATAATGCGAGCTTGCGGTTTTTTAATTTTCAAAAGCAACGTATACAATTTTTCCAAAGCAATCGGGGTCAAGGCAAAGTCCACCAAAATATTCAATCCCCTGTTATTTTCAACGTATTCCATTCTGCCCGGAACGCCTTTGATTTTTTCCAAAGCTCTCGCGCAAGTTTCCAAATCAATTCCTTCGCTATTTGCCACACTAACAGCCGCCAACGCGTTTTCAATATTAAAATCTCCGGGAATATGCAACTGAAACCTGAAATTTAAAACCTGAAAGACAGAACCGCTTAATCCTGTTTCTATATTCTCCGCGAAAAAATCAGCCTTTTTATTTTTCAAACTATAAGTAATTTTTTTATTATTTTTAAATTGCAAGAAGTCTTCGGGTTTTTCCATATCCAAATTCACAATTGCCACATTAGCTTTCCGGAAAAGTTTCGCTTTGGCTCGACGATATTTTTCCATTGTTTTGTGATAGTCCAGATGTTCACGCGTTACATTAGTGATGACAGCTGCTTTATAATCTATTCCCCATACCCGATATTGATCCAAAGAATGAGAAGATGTTTCCAAAATTAAATACTCACAACCGGCTTCCACTGCCTGCTTGGCAAATTTCTGCGCCGCAAAAGATGACAAGGTTGTGAAATGAGAAAGATTTTTTTTCTCCTCGCCATTGATCCGGAAATTAATTGTCGATGCCATTGCCACTTTCTTGCCAGCTTCTTCCAAAATTTTTGTCACCATTTGCGCTGTGGTGGTTTTTCCATCCGTGCCGGTGATTCCAATGACTTTCAATTTTCTAGTTGGAAATCCATACCAAAAATTCGCCAAGATGGCTTGGAATAAGTGATAAATATTTTTAATTGATTGCGGAACTAAATTTTTCAATTTATGCATAAAAATAAAAGAATATTAACCAATCATAATACTATATTATTATACCTCAATAATTTTAATTAAAAAAACGGCCACCTGTTTAAGCATAGCCGTTTAATCACAAACCAATTTTGCCATCTTAACAGCAAATTCAATTTCATCTAACATCTCCCTGATTTTTTCTGAATGTTCAGGGAATAATTCCATAGCTGATTCAGCCATCGGAATAATGCATTTAACCGTTTCTCTGACTTGTTCCTTGAGTCTTTTCTTTGTGAAAAATTTTCCCGTATGAATTCTTTTGGTCATATTGCGCAAATTATGCAAACGATCAGCCAGCTTGATAAGGACAGCTCGATAGTCTTGCAAAATTCTAGCGCAATAAAATTCAAAATCTTCATCAGGAGGAGTCCTTGTGAGCAGAGTTACAAGAAAAACCACATCACAACCATAAGCTTCAATTTCTTCTAAAATTTTGACGCTGGAACTCTCGGGAGCATCATGGAAAATAGCGGCAATTAATGTATCCTCATCAATAATACCAAAATAAACCAAAATCTGACATAATTTTATAGGATGAGTTATATATTTTCTTCCATCTGCTCGCAACTGTCCCCAGTGAAATCCCTCCGCGCAAAGGTTCAACGCTTTTTCAAATCTCCAACACATCATTTCTGTGGTAAAGATTTTTAAATCAACATCAACCCAGCCCTTATTCTTAATTTTCAGCAAGAAAATCACCTCCTTTATAAGCTTATAATTTAAAAGAACAGGTTAAACAAAGTTAGCATAAGTAAATAATAAAATCAACTCCAGAAACTTCTCACTTTTTGCAATGTTCTATAAAGTTGATATTTGTACGGATTGATGACAATATCATAACTTCCGGGAAATTTGATTGGTTCTGTCTTAGTTGAAAATCCCATTTTAAATCGCGTGATCCCTTCCCACGAATTATTTTTGTCGTTTGTTTTGACTCCTCCAAGATCATACGTTTTGCATCCTCTTTCCTTGGCATCCAAAATTTGTTTCCATTGCAAAAGAAAAGGCGCCATCACTTCCCTGTTTTCATCAGAAGAAGCTCCGTGTAAATAAGTGGCGCTATCCCCAAAAAACAAAATCAGATTAGCGGCAATAATTTTTCCGGCAAATTCAGCAACATAAATTTTCAACATATCTTCCGGCAAGTTTTCAATCATTTTTCGATAATATTGATCCGGATGCGTCACAATGCCGTTTCTCTTGGCCATTTCTTTGGTGAGTCTCAAAAAATCATCCACATAATCACTTCCCGCCGCTTGAGAACTGCAAATTATTTTTACTCCTTTTTTCTCCGCCAGCCTGATATTATAGCGAGTTTTTGTTTTCATTTCAGAAAGCAATTCCGCTTCATTTTTTTCAATATTAATTTCAAAAATTTCACCCGGTTGCATATTATGCGGAGCTTTTCTTAAAGAAATATTTTTTTCGTCGCAAGAAATTTCTTTTATCGCTTCCTTGATTAGACTGAAATTTTTTTCATTTTGCGGATCAATCCTAACCCAGCCCGCGCCATTTTCACGCGCCATCCAAATCAAATATTGCAATGATTTTCTGAAATTTTCCAAGCATTCCAAATTATTTTTATTTTTATCATCAAATATCGGTCCGCGCGGAACATAAAAATATTCTCCCACGATTGGTAACCGATGACTGATTATGCTGGCTCGAAACATATTTTCTTCGCAATTCGATTTGCCGTTTTTTTCATCAATACAAAAAGTTTTTTGTCCAAATTTTTCTTGAAAATTTCTCCATTCGTCCGATTGCAAAAAAGCCTCTCTCGCGGAGGTTCTTCTGAAGATTTCATATTTTTCAGCAAAATTTTCCATAATCTGACTATACCAATAAAAACTATTTTTTTCCCAAACTTTTCAAAGAAGCTTTTACTCTTTCTCCCACATCCGTCACATCTTTCGGAACAGCTTTGAGCGCGTCTCTGGCCTGCGAAACAGAATATCCCATAGACACAAGAGCTTCCAGAGCGTCGCCATCCAAAGAAACTTCGTTTTTTTCTCCGGCGGAAATTTCTCCAATTTTATTTTGCAATTCCAAAATAACTCGTTCAGCAGTTTTTTTCCCCACTCCAGAAACTTTAGTAAGAATAGAAGAATCTTCTCTAGCAACCGCTGTTTTAATTGTTTTCGGATCGGCAATGGTCAAAATTCCCATCCCCGCTTTGGGACCAATTCCGGAAACAGAAATAAGCAATTCAAACATCTCCAATTCCTCCAAGCTCAAAAATCCATACAAAGCTAAAATATCCTCCCTCACGTGTGTGTGAATATAGAATTCCACTTCTTGCGAGCCGGCGATTTTTCCCAATATGTATGCAGTAGTAAAAATTTTATAACCGATTCCATTCACGTCAACCACCACATAATTTTCAGAAATAAAATCTATTTTCCCTCTTATCTTTGCAATCATTTTGTTTTTTATAAAGTAATTTTTTCACTATCCTCGGTTTCATTGCCATTTTTATCCCTAACAACAACTTTCACTTCCACCAATGAACCAATTTTTTCAGCCGGAATAGCATAGCTATATGATTTTAACTCACTTCCTCCGGAAGCGACAACCTCGCCGTCAACTGAAAATTTAACCGTGTCAGTTTTATAGGGCGCATTTATTTTAGCCGACATACTAACATTAGTTTCTGATTTGCTAACAGAAAGAACCACAGAAGGAAGATTTTCCTTGAAATCATCTTGTTGGCATTCTTCCGTTGGAATCATTCCGGAAATAACTTCTTTTTTCTTATTATCATCATACCAATCTTCCACTCCCTTTTCCCAATTATCAAACTGCGGATCGCTGCCGGGATTTTTTGGATAATCGCCCCTTGGATCATCTCGCTTAACATACCACAAAATATTATGCACATTGGCAAAATCTTTTTTCTTCACATCATCCGAAGGACAGTAGCTATTGGCCAAACAATATTTTTTATCCTTGCCGCTGTCCGGAATTTCACAAACCTTCACATCTTCCTTAATTTCCAGCTCGCCATCAAGAATAGATTTTCCGGTTTTCTCTTTTTCATACTTAGGAAATTGTTCAATGGTATAATTTTTTAAAACCTGATCCATAAAACTTCTCCAAATAGGAGCAGCCACATAGGATCCATCGGCCCCCGGTTTCATTATGGAGTTATCATTATTTCCCGCCCACACCCCAACCGCGATTGACGGAGTATATCCCATTGTCCAACCATCGCGCCATTCATTAGTCGTTCCTGTTTTAGCAGCCACCGGTCGATCATCAAATCTCAGAGGATTATTTGTTCCAAAAACCGGAGCTCGATAGGCGTTAGTGGATAGAACATGATCCAGCATAGCCACGTATTTTTCTTCAACCACTCTCGTCCCATCTGAATTCTTATATTCTTCTAAAATTTTTCCCTTGCTATCTTCAATTCTTAATATGGCAGCCTTATCATGACGCACTCCATTGTTGGCAAGCGAAGCAAAAGAATTTACATGATCCAATAATCTGACTTCTCCTCCTCCAAGCACCAAGGATAAACCATACCTATCTGGTTGATTCAAATCTGTGATTCCCAAACTTTTAGCCATCATTATAGAATCTTTGACTCCGGCCAAATACAAAGTTTTGACAGCCGGTATATTCAATGACTGCGGCAAAGCTTCTTTCATTTGCAATGGTCCCCTAAATTCCCCATCATAATTCTGAGGTTTATATTCTTTGTCGCCGTCGCCAAAATTTGTCGGCGTGTCAAAAATAACAGTCTCCGGAGTGTACCCTTTAGTAAAAGCGGTTAAATATACATACGGCTTGAAAGATGATCCTGGTTGACGCTGACTAAGCGCCACATTAACTTGTCCGTCAATTGATTTGTCAAAATAATCTTTCGATCCAACCATCGCCAATATTTGCCCGGTTTTTGGATCAATCGCCACCAACGCCGCATTGGAAGCGCCCCAAGCGCCAAGATTTTTTTCCGCTCCCTCCTTCACGGCTTTTTCAGCAATTTGTTGTTTGTCCCAATCTAATGTCGTATAAACTTTCAAACCGCCTTTTTCCACTGCCTCCCCGCCATATTTAGATTCCAAATATTCCTTGATATACATCACAAAATGTGGAGCTTTTATGTCTTCTCTCTTGGCCACCACTCTCGAAAGAACATCGATTTTTTTTGCCGCATCAGTTTGTTCCTGCGTGATATATCCCGCTCGCATCATATTATCCAAAGCCAACTCTTGCCTGGCCTTCAAGACATCGGTTTTTGATCCATAGGGAGAATATCTCGAAGGAGCTTGCGGAAGCGAAGCCAACAAAGCAGCCTCGTCCAAAGTCAACTCTCTAGCCGGCTTGGCGAAAAAAGTTTGCGCCGCCGCTTCAATTCCATAAGCATTCGATCCATAAGGTATCTCATTTAAATACATTTCCAAAATTTCGTCTTTGGAAAATTTTTGTTCAATTTCCAAAGAAAGAATCACCTCTTTTATTTTTCTCGTGATAGCTTTTTCCGAAGTCAAAAGAGAATTTTTTACAAACTGCTGAGTAATGGTTGAACCTCCCTGCGCCGCTCCTCCTTGCAAAACATCCTTAATAACCGCTCGAATAATGGAAGTTATTTTTATTCCGTGATGAGAATAAAAATCCTGATCTTCCAAAGAAATCGTGGCGTATTTCACGGCATCGGGAATATCCTTAAAAGGAATCAATGTTCTTTTTTCTTCTCCGTGCACTTCATAGAGAAGTTGTTGTCCCGTGCGGTCATAAATCTTAGTTGATTCAACAATCACCCGGCTATTAACTTTTCCCGGACTAGGCAAATCTTTGGCAAAATAGATAAAAATGGCAATCACAGCCAAAATTCCCGCCAAACCCAAAGAAAGCGCGGTCATCCAAACTCTTTTCCAAGTAAAAAGGCTTTTTAGAAGCATAAAAAATCGCTGCATAAATTACGTTTACTTTTTAATATTCTATTTCTGTTATTTTTCTTTCTTTATTATACCTGAATTAACCACAAAACCAAAGCAGGTATATTATACACAAATATTTTTATTTTTCAAGCGTTTCCAAATCTTCATCGGTTATTCCAAGCTGATCCAAGATTAAGATATGTCTTGAATTTGTCGGATCATACTTTCCCACAAAGAATCTCCTTGCTTCCCCGGATCCTTCTTTAACTAAATTCCAAACTCCAATATTGCCTTCTCTATAAACTATGTCTCTAGTCAAACATACCCCGGCATTTTGACAGGAAGTTCCTCTGAAAGTACGCACGCATCTTGCCCATGCACTATCTTTTGCTTTTTCCCATGCGATTTGTTTATTTTTTTCTTTGCTATTAAGAAAAAAATAGTCTCTTAAAATATTAAACACTTCTCTGAAATCGCGTTTTTTTCCATCAATTCCCATAGTTAAAGAAATGGCGAAATGCCCATCAAAACCAGAAAAATCATCAGTTCCTAGTTCTTTTTGCTCTTCATATGTTGATATGCCTTCTTCTCCTTTCATATATCTATCCAAACCCAATTCCAATAATTTCAACTTTGATCTTTCCCCTTTTTCTCTCCTGTATATATGAGTTTTTATTTCATGAGCAATAAGTCCTTTTAAATTGCTTTCAGTTAACTTTTTATCTGTAGGAATATTTACTTGTTTTTTTTCATGACTAACAAATATATTTGCGACATCATCATCAATAACAACCCTCCAGCCTTCTGCTTCAATTTCTTTCAAGGCAACTTCGAATTCCTGCGCTATTGTATTGGAATCAAATTTCTTTTCTTCCCTAAAAGGATAAAGTAATATTCTTTTTCTGCCAGGCAATAAATTATTTTCCTCGTCAATTCCCTCGGTAGCGCCTAATTTGAGCGAACTTTCCAATCTTCTGATTGCGAATAAGATCCTCACGTCATCAGAATCACGATTTCTTTCTATAACATTATTTACATTTTTTAAATTTAATTTAAAAACATTTTCATCTGGACTGCCATAAATAAATCTTGAATATTTAGCAAATCTCTTATCGTTCCCGTTTTTAGAAGCCAACATCATTCGCAATTGAGACAATTTTTCATTTATTTTCCATCTGTACAATTGCTTAACTATTTCATTTTTTTCTATTTCTAAAATTTCCTTTTTTAAATTTAATAGTGCTCTTTCTTTTGACTCAAAATCAAAATTTTCCAGCTTAGGATAATTCAATTTAGGATTTCTCACTTGCTCACCTAAAAATTCATTCTTTTGTTCCTCTCTTTTTTCCTTTTTGTCCATAAAATATTCAAATTCCTGAAAACTTCCAAGCTCACTGAATTTTTCATACCAATCTTCATCCAAGACTTCTTTTTTATTGCTGGCATTGTTTTGTATTGATTGCTCAAATTTCATATTTTTTAAAAATTTTATTTTAACATTTCCATATAATGTTTTTTTTCTCTATTTTTATATTCTCCATCTATACAGTGATTTATAAATCCAACTTTTTCATAAAAATTTTGTAAGTTGTTCGAATCCCTAAAATGTAAAATTATTTTTTTTATATTCTTATCAAAAAAAGCTTCTTGAGAAAATATTTCTATAAGTTTTTTAGCATATCCATTTCCCCTCAACTCACTACTAACAAAAAGTGAACTTAGAACAAAAATATCTTTACGATTTTTATATAATTTACCCATAGAAAATCCAAAAAGCTTACTGCTGCTCTTTATAACAAAACAAATTCCTTTATTTTCCTTATCAAAAAAAGAGCTTATTTTTTCAAAATCCCATTGAGATTTTGGAAAACTTGCATTATAAAAATTCAGCAATTCTTTTTTTGCCTCTTCTGTAGGCTCCAACATTTGAATTATTTTATTTTTATCCACCGCTAAAATATAAAATTATTTTCTATAATCTCTTATTATTTTCTCATAAAAATCCAGATACCTTTTAGCCATAACAAGGCTGTCAAATTTTTCTTCGGCATATTTTCTGCATTTTCTTCGGTCAAATCTTTGTGTATTCTTTACGGATTCAACAAGTTCGTCTACATCATTAGACAAGAAAGAAACTTTTTCATCAGTTAGCATCTCCATTAATGGATCTATCTGGGTACCTATCACAGGAGTACCACACGCCAAAGACTCTCCAACTGCCATAGGACAAACTTCCGGTCTTCTTATAGGAAAAAGAAGAGCCTCCGCCTCGCGTAAATATTCATATATTTTTTCGTGACTAACTTCGCCTTTGTAAATAATATTTTTATCGTCCAAATAGGGCTGAACTTTTTCTTTATAAAATTTCTGACGTTCTTCAGAATTTCCAATTCTTCCAAAAATCAAAAGTTTTTTATTTGCTTTTAATGCGATTTGAATGGCAATATCAACTCCCTTTTGATCAGTTAACCTACCAACAAACATAAGATACCTTCCCTCTTTAAAGGAATAATTTATATTTTTTGTTGGCACTCCATTATAAATAACTTCTGAGACATCAAAGCTTCCCTTCTGTGAGTTTGAAAGCGCTATAGTATAGATTCCGGCACTTTTAATTTGATCGAAAACATCTTTTGAAAATCTATTATGGAAAGACAAAACACAAGGTTTCCTAAGATTTTTTCCCACCGAATAAGCATATTTTTGGGAATGCAAATGAACAACATCAAAATCATCCTGATAATTTAGAATTTTGACTTGACTGGAAATCCTGAAATTTCTTAAAACTTCTACGCTCATCTCTTTTATATTTGGCATATTCCAAATACTTTTTTTCAGAGTTGGAATATGTCTAGCTTTTGTTTTCCAATCAGCCGGAGCAAAAAGAGTCACATCTACACCTAAATCAACAAGCGCATTAACAAGATTCTGCGCAACAACTTCAGGACCGCCAGTATTCCCGAAAGAAGGAGACACTACGGCAACTTTTATTTTTTTTCTAAATATATTAAACATTTTCATTTAAACTCAAGCCATTGAAGCTAAATCATCGAGATTTTCCTCCCAGAGATTTTCATCGCCAACCTCTCGAAGCAAATCAACTCCGGGAGTTGTATTCATTTCTATTAAAAGAGGCATTCCTTCTTTTGTAAACATAAAATCTAAAGAATAGTGCGCCTTTTTAATCACAGAAAGTTTTTTTATTATTTCTGCAGCCATTGCTTTTGCAGAATCCGGAATTTTATCTTCAGGAACCATAACAGCAGTTGCTCCCTGATGAAAATTGGTAAATAATGATCCTTTTTTTGCAATTCTCGAAAGCGCATATCGGAATTCGTGATTAAAAAATATCATCCTAAGATCTGCTATTTCTCCTTCTTTTGAAAACCCAGGAATTCCATTTTCATTTTTTATAAATTCTTGAATAAACACAGGATATTCACCCCATTCACTGATAGCTTTGCTTTTTTCAGTAATTATTATGCCAAATCCACCTGAACCATATACAGGTTTTAATACTACCTTTTCAGATAAAATATTCTTCAATGCTTCTTCCAATTCTTTTTTATCAATAGCTAAAAAAGACTTTGGCATAAAATCGGATAAAATCAAATATTGAGACAACTTATTGCTATAAATTGTTTTAAAAAGAGGATGATTGAACACTTTAGATTTTTGAGCCATTTTCATCTTAAGATCAAAAAATTCATAGTCCCTTACTCCCCCCACTTTATCAAAGACAAGATCCGGTCTTACGGGCTTTTCTTCTTTTATCCATTCTCCATTCCTAAATTTCCAAGTTTTTTCAAATGTTCCACTTTTCAAATTGTACCATTGAATACTAGCCCTAAACATTTCATAACCTTTCTTAAATCCTCTTTCATGCATATCTTCAAAAGATTTTCTAGTTGGTTCACTATCAATCGGGACGCCTTCTTTATTCCAATCATCTTCATAGTATATTGTAACAATTTTTTTATTCATTTTTTAACATTTTAATTATTATAAAAAATATAGAAAACATCTTAAAATTTAAACCGGGCTTATTTGTTAACATCCACCAAGAATCTTCCCAGATTTCTTTTTCCAATAATAACGCTATTCCTTAATGAGCTTCTGTCGATAATATTAACTTTCGTCGATATTCTCAAGTTATCCATAATAAATTCTAGTTTTATCATCGGACGAATAGATGATCCGCTTGAAGAAAAAACGACGGCAACATCACTAAGGTTTTCAATTTCTTTCCCATATATTTCCATAAATTCCTTTTTGATTTTTCCTTCATTTTCCGGCTTCAGATCAAATTGGGACAAATCAATTTCACTAAATTTTTCAATAACATTTTCAAATCCCAATTCTCTCGCCAACTCCACATCAATCGAAGTCGACATTGCCCCAGTGTCAATTTTCGATTCCACTTCGATTTTTTCTCCATTCTTGCCGATAAAAGTCACTTTTTCCACTGAACCGATAATTTTTCGTCCGGAAATATCTTCCACTTCTTCTTCAATTTCTCCTCCGAAAAGATCCATTCCCATTCGCACTCCGCGTTCCACTGTTTTTATTTTAATTCCTTTCACGCGATCCAGTCTCTCCTTGAGTCCAGATAGATTGGCGATTTGAATAGAAAGTCCCGGACGCGCGTTGAGTTCCAAAAATACCGGTCCTCTTTCATTATCAATAGCCACATCGGCGCCTAAAAATCCCAAGCCGGAAACTTCTTGCGCTTGCACGGCAAATTTCAAAATATCTTTCCAATATGGAATCCTGATTCCCGACAAAAGCATTCGCGTTCCCGGAACATATTCAATTATTTTTCCTTTTCCCAAAACCGCCGTAGTGGTTGTTCCGGTTGCCAAATCGATCCCCAATCCAATTGCTCCTTGCTGAAGGTTGGCCTTGCCTCCAGAATCCTTAGTAGGAAGACGCAGCATCGCCATCACCGGCACCTTATTGTAGACAATCACGCGAATATCAGGAATTCCTTTGAAGGCGTATGATTTGAAAAGTTTCAATAATTTCAATCTTTCCTCAAAAAAAGCAACGTCTGGCGTGTTGGAAAGCGAATAGGCTCCATCAATAATATTTCTAATATGGCTTTTCAGATCATCAATTGTCACAACCGAACCATTGGCTTTTACCCACGCATCTTCTCTTCCTTTTTTTCTTCCGTACACAACAACGATTCCTTCTCCGCCAAATCCTCTATTGGGCTTAAGCGCGAAACTGGAGGGCAAAGAATTCCAATCAAAATTTTCCAATTCTTCCAAAGAACATATCTTGGTGATTAATCGGGAAACCGGTAGTCCCGCTTTTTTCAAAACGCGCTTGCTTAAAATCTTATCGTCAGCGATAAGTTTGGCTTTTTTGAGATTATTAGGACGAATGAATTTCAAATTGCGCGCATTCATTCCCAAAAGCTTGTTTCTATTTTTGAGCAATCTAAACATTTATACAGAAAATTATTGCAAAATTATTCAAACAATTTTTATTGAAGTTTTTTTAGAACATCTCGGAACCGGATATATTCAGAAATTCGAAGTCCATCCCATTTTCCAAGAAAAATATTAATCGGAATAGTAAATAAAATTACCCACGGATAAACAACAATAAACTCGATAAGCGTGTTCCAGCTGGCTAAATAAAATCCAGCCACTGAAATCAAAAGGGTTTCCAGCGCCAAAATAATCGCCGCTTTGTCTCCTTTTTCAATTTGAGTTCCAATAAATTTTTCCACCAAAATTATCATAATAAGCAACGGAAAAATTGAAGCTGACGCCAATCCGGTTCGATGCATTGAACCGCCAAAAGAAAGCAATGCCAAAATAGAAAGAGCAACAACACTCAATGTTATCGCCATTCTGGGCAAATAGAGTATGCGCAATTTTTTAAGCAAATAACGCATCAACATTCCCACCACAATCACCGTCAAAAAAATAAACACTCCATAGCGAAGAGGCTGCACGGCCAAAAAAGCAAACGTAACAATAGCCGGAGTATAAATGCCAAAAGCTTTTATTCCAACCACTTGGCGAAAAAAAGCAATCAGCGTGACCACAATCGGAAGCATAAAAAGCATTATGATCGTCACTTCCGGAATATTCTGATTAATAAAAAAAGTGACTATCGGACTGATTTCGCTTTGCATATTTAATTTTTTACTGATTATTTAATAACATTCTTATCTTGCGGCTGTTCAAATGACACAACGCCACCGCAATCGCATCCGCCACATCATCCGGTTTGGGAATCTCTTTTAATCTTAGCACATTCTTGGTCATTGCCTGAATCTGGCTTTTCTCCGCCCTTCCATACCCAGTTAACGCCTGTTTCACTTGAAGCGGCGTGTATTCATTAATTATAACATTTAATTGCTCCAAAGTCAATAGGATAGCGCCCCGGGCTTGCCCCACCTTAATCACAGTCTTGGCGTTTTTGAAAAAAAACAAATCTTCCACCGCCGATTCCTGCGGACGATGTTTTTTGATTATTTCTTTTAAATCACTGGCGATTTCCAAAAGTCTTTCCGCTGTCGCTTTTTCCTTGCTCGTGCTGATATGTCCAAAAGCCACCGGAGTAATTTTTCCGTTTTTTTCCTCCAAAACCGCCCACCCCACAATAGCCGTGCCAGGATCAACTCCCAGCACACGCACTGCATCATCTTTTATTTTTGATTTTTGCATTTTTTATAAATTATCAAACACTTCCTGCGCGTCGTCGTGTTCGTCTAGCTTATCCAGAAGATCTTCATAGGCAGTTTTAAATTCGGAAGCCAGTTCCGTTTTTTGCGTCGGAATAAAAACCAGAGAAGCGCTTTCAACAGTGAAACCTTTTTCTTCCAAAGCTTCTTTGACTTTCCAAAGCTCCTCCACTTTTGTGTAGACAGTAAGAACTTCTTCAAAATATTCCGTATCCTCCGCTCCCGCTTCAATAACTTCCAGTTCAGCTTCCTCCAATTTTTTTCCATTCAACAAAACTTCGATACTGCCAACTTGCTTGAAAAGAAAACTGACGCTTCCTTCCGGAACAATTTTTCCACCAGACTTGGTTAAGATACTTCTAATCTCATTGAATGTTCTATTTTTGTTATCAGTCGCCGTTTTGATCAGCATCGCCACGTTTCCCGGGCCATAACCCTCATAAATAATTTCCTCAATCACAGTGCCATCCTTCAATTCTCCTGTTCCCTTCTTTATCGCTTTTTCGATATTATCTTTGGGCATATTGAATTTTCTTGCTTGATCAATAGCGAATTTCAATTTCACATTAGCTTCCGGGTTTCCCCCGCCTTCCCGAGCGGCGATAGAAATCAATCGCCCCATTTTTGTAAAAACATTGGCTCTTTTGGTATCCTGCGCTCCTTTTCTGTGTTTGATTCCCGACCATTTATTATGTCCACTCATAGTTTTTAGCTTCTTAGTAATTAGCTTTTCGGCTTCCTGGCTTCAAAAACAAATTCAAAAATTATATTTATATCATTATTAATGCTTTTTAATAATAACATTGTAAAACAGGCATTTCAAGCAAGAAACAACTTTGCAAATAAAAAATGCTAACCTCTGCAAAAAAATTTGAAAACAAGCTAAAAGATGATGCTGGCTTTTGTGCGGAATAAGA